>Ga0164310_10000004_pt1 | contig 124499 bp, 123 predicted proteins | sample GuaBasSedimGuay1_FD_121795 | JGI IMG/M metagenome (GOLD analysis project Ga0164310, IMG submission 121795) | Subseafloor sediment microbial communities from Guaymas Basin, Gulf of California, Mexico - Guay1, Core 4569-9, 0-3 cm | ecosystem: Environmental > Aquatic > Marine > Hydrothermal... | reverse complement strand
TCATCAAGCAGACCGAAACCTCATTCAAGAAGATGGCTGGTGACATGATTCAGGTTCAGTAGTTTCCCCACGGATCCGGACTCAGCAATCGCATGTAGAGCCTCTTGAGGATGTTTGTGCTCTCTTGAATGCTCCTCTGCTGAGCATCCACAACATCCACAGTTTTCTTTGAACGTCGTATCTTTCCAATGACGCCCCCCTCTCCTCCGGCTGGAACCTTACTGGGAATCACTCGTCCAATCTCCTCCTCGGGAAATATGTCACGTGTGAATCTCACGTTCTCGAAGAACGACTTCAATGTCTGTTTGACTGCCACATCTTGAAACGTATCCTCTTTCAACTCTGCAACAATCCGGAGTGCGCGGTCCCTCAGGTATTCTGAGATGATAGACTGAGCCTCTTCTGCCGCATTTCTGTTGAGAGCACAAGCAATTCCAATGTTTATCATGAGGATTCTCACACGGTCAAGGAGAACCCCTGCGTCGGCACCGACGATGGACTTCGAACGCATTGAGGTGAGCCAGTCTTCGTATGCTTGATTGATGTTTCTCAGGTCCTCCTCCCGTCCAGCAAATCTCCCAAGTTCATCTGGAGGGATGAGCGTACACCATACATCCATCCCAACACGGTCGCCACTGTTGCTTGCCATGTTCTGTGCATTCCACCAATCCGTTTTCAGTATTGTCCGCATGAGTGATCTCCTGAACACCAACAGCAATGTTAATATTGCAATCAGAGGCGACTCACCGAGAACATGCCGCCGTGGCTCAGTAGGTAGAGCGACAGCCTGTTACCTTTCAATCGTGAGATTGAGAGCCAGACAGTTGTTGGTCGTAGGTTCGAGCCCTACCGGCGGCGCCACTTATTCATTCATAACTTTTCAACCATCGCTCAGCCCTATTTCGCTTTATCCGGTCATTCGGAGGGCAGATTCTTATCCAACGAGCAGAATCCTGTCTTGACTCTGTGACAGCCTTCCAACGTGCTGAAACCTTCTTACCAGCGGGATAGTATCGAATCAAATCTGGGCCAACCGAGATATTGATTCCTAGGCTTCGTGCCAATCTGCTTTCATCATCCACCAAATTGCTTCTATTCGCGTCCACGGTAGAAACAAGATTTGCCGCAATCTCTGCCACTCTGGGATCAGAGTTCTCTTGAAGGTCTGCCAGAGTCTTGTACGAAATCCAATTCTGTTCCACAAGACCTTGGGTATGTCCTCCGAATTCATTAATCAACCAGATTTCATCAGGTCCAATCCCCGAACTAAACTCAGTGCTCTCGTCGTTGATGTACAAAGCTACTTGTCTGCTCCATGAGAAATACCCCTTTGAGTCAAAGTGGCCATCTTCTGGGATTAGTTCCTCCAAATATGCACATCGTGCAGGCTCCGACCAGCTGAGAAATCCCTCGGGAAGGTGAGGATTCTCAATTGTCTTGTTTCCCGGAGTCATTCCTTCATCAATCATCATGAGCCCGATTTGATTTGGAATGTGGACCTCATAGGATCCCGGCCGAAGATAGGGTTTGAGAACAATATCACCAAAGTTCCTGAGGATATCTTGAACTCTGTATATGCGCTCGATATGCTCCTCATAGTAGGTTATTCTTCCTGACTCACGCAAGTGACAATCACTGACAATGATGGCAGCAAGACGGGCCTTCAGAATCTCCAATTCCTCTCCTTCAGGAAACCGTGGACTTTCTATTCCTGCTTGGCCATTGACTCCTGTCACCTTCATGACATTCCCCTGCAAATCTGACAACTTTCTGTCCGTGGTATCAAGGTAGAATCTGACTACCTTTCCTTCCAGTCGCGAACTCTGTTCACGTATTGGCCTTCTACGTGCTGGTGTTGTGCCATCTCCGCCCTGAAATTGCCTTAGGATTTCATTGATGTGTTCCAATGACTCGTGTAGACTATTCTCCAATCCAAATCGAGTCCGAAACTCACTAACAATACGATGAATCTCTCCCATATCTTTGAAGTAATAGAACTCGGTTTCGTAAGCACCAACGAGCTCATTGGATCTATCTCGTGGAATCCAAGTGTACAGTCTACCCTCCGCATAGGCGATTCGTGCACGATTGTGTTCCAACCCTAGTTTCTGCGTTAGATTATCTTCAATCGCTCTTCTGTGCGAGTGGATGAAGTCCTCAAGTGTGGTAGATTTCTCTCTACTGATGATGGCGTTGATGTTTGCATACCGAATAGGATGCTTCTCACATACCTCATCCTGAATCATGTACCAGACTGCTTCTGCAACCCGCTCAGGGTTAAGAGTCGGTTCTCTCCACAAGTCTTCAACAGACTCACGGACTCTTATTGACTGAATTCCTATAATGGGCTCTTTCATGTCTGGACTTTCTGTCCTCTTTCCCTTACTGATAACTCTCACACTCTCTACTGACGGATTGGCCTGTATCCACTTCTCGATAATTCTGTTCTCTTCCTTCTTGCGCAGGTTCTTCATCAAGCGAGGTTCAATACCATTCCTGCAGTAACCGATGAAGGTATGACTGACATCATATTGCTCTGCAAGATCTTTCCCCTTTGCACCATGTTCATCCCTGACGACGAAGTACAGTTGACAGTGTCTATAGTCCTCGTCAAATCGGGCTTTCTGTCGCTCCTCCGGATATCTCAAGAGGAGTCTATCCACATCGTGCATTGATTCCATCCGAACATCAGGAAGTCTACCATGTTCTGATTTGTATAGCCCTCGGGCCTCAAGTTTCTCCAACTCCTCAATCAGTGTTGGCTTCGCAGTGTCCCTTCCGTCCTTCAATCCCTCGAAGAAGGCAACGGCCCTTGCCTTGTTCCTCTCGAAGCTTTTGTGAAGCTGAACCTCGGGATGATTCTGGACAACCAACTGAAACTGCACCCTGTTTCTAATCTCGAATGAGCTATGGCCATTTTTCTTCTCACGAAGAGGATCGATTTGCTCAATGCTCTCCCGAATAATCCGCTTCCGCTCCTCCTCAGTAAGGAGATTTGGTTCAATCTCTGCCACAATTTCCTCACGCTCGCCGGGTTTCAGCAGTTCGTTGCGGAGTTTCCTCCTCTCAAGATTCCCATGTTCATCAACCTCACGAAATTCCATGTTCTCATTCACCAAAGAGATGCCATGAACAACTAGTATTATGTATGCCCCTTGATAACCTCGTCCAAAGAACAAGCCTAGCCGGTCAGAGAACGGGAGTTATCAGAACATCCTGTCTCGGAGCGAGTTTTGATTGCAGATTGGTTCTAGGGGCGAATAGCTTATTATCCGTGCAACCATTTGGCAGATTTGGGACCGGAGGTGCAATTCGATTGGTCTGTCAAATCTGTGGCAAGAAGAGCGGGTACTATCCATTATGTGCGGAACACTTTCAAATGCGTGACCAAGGTCTGGTCATTAAGTGCAAGGACTGCGGGAAATGGTATCTCAAGGCTGAGGGCTGCTCACGATGCAAACAGGACACACAAGACAGTACCGAGATTATGTTTGATCGAGAACTCTTGGAGCGGTGGGGGAAGACCCTCTTCCACATTTTCAAGATGGGTGAGAGGTATGCCACAACAGACCATGATAAGGATAGATATGTTGTAGTGAAGCAAATATCCCGGGAGATTCACGAGCTCTGGAAGGACGCTGATAAGGAACTCATCAGTGTTCCACAAGAACAGCTAGATACATGGTCCTGTGAACTAAGAACAACAGCAGAGGACGGACTTCACTATTCAGATGATGATTATGACATCAGACGATATTCAGGTATACTGGGAATTGCACAAGAGATTCGAGAACAGGTTCAGTCTTATTCGATGGACCTCGATGAAGTCCCTGAACCAGAATCAGTTTCATCGAATGTGGCCTTTGTGAAGGACCGAGAGATCCACTCCAGATTGCTGAGTATGATAGAGAACGCAGAGAAGACAATCCTCATCGCTTCCCCCTGGATAAAGGGGATTGGAGAGATAGAAGACGGTCTCACACAGGTGAAGGAAGAACGCAATGTTTCCGTCAAGATTCTGACACGACAGGAAGGAGATGATTCGTATCATGGAGAAACAATCAGAGAGTTTCACAAGAGGGGTTTCGTGATCGAAACTGCAAATCATCTTCATGCAAAGATGGTCCTTGTGGACAACAAGGAACTCTACATTGGTTCTGCAAATCTCTCTGGCACATCAATGAAGCGGAATCTAGAGGCAGGCATTTGCACGACCGACCCAAGAGCAGTATCACAAGCACGGGTCTACTTTGAAGAAGTCTTCGATGATGCCTTTGATAGTAGATTCAGGCAGAATTGATTGTGAGAAGGAGGGAGTTGCGATTTCGCTAACAAGAAAAAAGAAACAAAGAAGAAGATCAAAGAGGAAGCCCAAACGATACGTTCACTATACTGAAGACGGAAAGACACGGTATTGCACAGGCCGAAATCCGGGTTTGGATTCTCTGTCACAAATCTGGGTCCAAGTAACATGCCGTAACTGCTTGTGGAAGCGAATGATAGAGGAGGAATCAGGCAAGTAACCTATAACAACAGTTTCTCTTCAGTACTATTCATCAGAGTGTTTCCGAATTCGTTCAGATACATGCGGTTTTACTATTTGTCCAAATTCTGTGTTTTTCATCTTAAAGTCATCAGGTAGTACCAGCTCAAGTGAAACATCCAGTTAGGAACTTGAGGAAATCGAGTCACTTCTTGAGGAGAATCCGAACCAATTGGTTCGAACTCCGGCATGGTTCTCTGCAATTGGGTTTGATGCAATCACGAAGATTGATTGCTTGAGAAGCAGGCAAGTGTGGCATTTGAATTCCACTGTTGCGATGTGTTGGATATCTACGGCTTTGAAGAATAGTTTATGTGAAAGTGATGAATATTGAATTGATACGGGTGAAAACGCAGGTATGACAAAGAGGTCAAGAACAGTAACATTTCCCAGATATAGTTTGCAGAAATGTGAGGAAAGGATTCTTCAGTTTCCTCCTGCAAAAGCGCTGAGCAGAATCGACTTACTGGAAAGAATGGGTTATACTAATCATACAAGTGGTCCGGCAGGCAGTGCTATTGGAGCCCTCGTTATGTTTGGTCTCATTCAGAACATCAACAACAACTATGAATTGACTTCCATTGGAAAGGCTCTGAGAAACCCAGTATCCACATCACAACAGAACTTACATCGGATGATATCTTGGTTACTGCCTGAGAAATTCCAAAGTATCTATGCTGCATTGAAGGGCAGGCAAATTCGTTCAGGCAATCAGATAACAAGCATGGTGATTCAAAGATACCCAGTATCCGATGACGTTGCCAAGCAGTTCGAAAGGGTCTTTATTGAATCAGGAGTTTATGCCAGTACGATAAGAGTGCTCCCCGAAAATGGATATACAATCGCGAATTTGGATGCGCTATTTGCTTTTCTAGGACAAGAACCTAAGTCCCTCAAATACCCCTCTGAAGATGTACTAGATCGGACATTGAACGAAGCATCATGTGCCAAGGTGCTTCAATCAGTCAACCAGTCTTTCACTCAAGACAGTGAGGAGAATGAGACGGAGGCCTCGAAAGATCTTTCTAGTGAACCAATTGAACTCGCCTCGGCAGTTAGCGGACATTATGACTTCATTCAATTCAAGATGAGCGATGGACAGTATATTGTATCAACACTTGATCTCAAGGAATTTGTTCGTAAGGCAGGCAAGAAGATCAGTACAGAGATATACGAGATTGATGAGTAGCAGATCTAGGACGAAGTCCAGAGGAGTGAACAACTTAAATATCAGAGTCATTAGTAGGAATCTGCGCATGAACCGAAAAGGGGAGTATCGCACGTTTGACCAAATCAGAAGCACTTGAATCCATACCCAATGTAAGAACCGGTCAGATAATTGGATTGGTTGAAGCACTGGTTGTTCTTGGAAATGAATGTGACAAAGAGGGAATAGCTCACGCGATGGGAATCCAACCACAGAGCACATCCAATATCCTTAGGGCCGCAGACATACTGGGCTTTGTCACCATCGACGGAACCAATATCAGACTTACAGACTTGGGTTCGGAATTCAATGATGCAACTGATGATAATAAGGGCCAAATAGTGGGTGAACATCTGAAGAATCTGGAACCATTTGCAACAATAATCCGGGCTTTGAAAAAAGGGCCTCTTTCAAAGGAAGAAATCCTGAACTATGCGAAAGCGAAGATGCCCAAAGTTCGAGAGTTGAAGACATCATCTACCGATGCGTTGTTTCGCACAATACGGAGCTGGTGCGAGTTTGGTGGATTGCTTGATGAGGACGAGGACGGCAGATACAGGATTGCTTAGAATATGATTGAGAACGTTCCTCTTGTCAAAATCGAGAAACTAATCGAGTTGATGAAACTATTCTCATCAACTGACTCCATAGAAAAAGACAGGCTCTCCAAGGCATTGCACGTACATAACTATGCCGGGATCTCAAGTCGTGTAAAGACCGCGATGATGCTTGGCTTACTCGACGATGATGACAAATCCATCAATTTGACACCTAAGGGTGAAGATTTCACAAAAGGACATGACAATCAAGTGCGCTGCGTGTCCAACTTCCTTATAGACGACAGAGATGGATTGGGAGCTGTTACAGATTGCTTGAAGAATGAAGGTCCTCAGTTCAGTCCCAAGGAGGTACAAAAATGTGTACAACTACACGTTAACAGAGAAACACAAGCAAAGAAGAGTGCAGGCATTTTGATTAGTTGGTATCAGTTTGCCGATATGCTAAGAAAAAACAAGGATCATATTGATTCCACGCTTTCCATGCTTGATTATCAACTGGGCGAGGCATCACTCTTTTCAAACGAGTCCCTTGATTTCAAGCTCTACCTTGATTTGACTCTAGCTGAATTTGACACACCATCGTCGAACTCTCCCCTCTCATTCGAGAATATCCAGAAGACATACCGATTATTCTGCAATGCAAAGCCTTCCGACTCGGAAACATTCATGTTGGATTTCACGTCAAAGGCATTCAGAATCCTAGGATTCTCTGCCATATTCAGGAGAGGTCCTAGGCTGTTTGGCAATCTCGATTTTGGATCAATGGGAGATGATTTGTTCGTAGTTCTACCGCACACTGGACGCATAAGTGACAAATCTATCCATGGCGTTGCATTTGCCTGTGAACTAAAGAGGAGCATTGGAAACAAGAAGGCCGTTGGACAAGCAGAACTGTTCATGAATCAGGTGAAAGCGGAGTTCCCAAAGCTTCAGGTATTTCCCATTGTCATTACTGGAGCCGAATGTTATCACGACAGAACAGCTCGAACCTATGCATCATCCTCACACGTTATGCATATCCCACTTGAGTTCCTCTTTGAAATGTTCAAGCTTCAACTGAAGAAGTACAGAAACCAAGAGAAGCTCGTCACGGCACTCGACTTCATAAGTCTGTACTCGCAACTGCGCTCGGTTCAAGAAATCGAACCACGTACGCCTGACCTCTTGGAAATGATAAAATAACAAGTAGGGCGACACTATCTGCCGCCATTAACCCACTTCTCTTGGCCTCCTTTATCCAACACTCAAACCCAAGCATAGCTGCTCCTATCCTCCGAACAGAAGGCCAAACACATTATCAAGCACCATCATGATGATGAACCCAATCATGAGCCCCCATGTAGCAATCCGTGCGTTCCCACTCGAGTGGCTCTCAGGAATCATCTCATCCCCTACGACGAAGATCATCGCTCCAGCAGCAAACGCCAGACCGTAAGGGAGGAGGACTGCTGCAAAGGATACTATGGACACACCGAGCAGACCGCCTATCGGCTCCACAAGGCCCGTTCCCAGCGCCAAGAGGGCCGCCTTTCCTTTGGAATACCCCTCTCGAATCATCGGTGCGGCCACGGCTAGTCCTTCTGGCACATTCTGAAGACCGATGGCCACCGCCACGGAGATTCCGGTGACGGCATCATGCGTGCCAAAGGCGACACCGACCGCCAAGCCCTCGGGGAAGTTGTGGATTGTGATTGCCAGTACAAGGAGCCAGATCCTTGCCATGTGGGAGGATGGCCCCTCGACTCCCTTCTGGAAGTGGGCATGAGGGATGAACCGATCAGCCAAGTGCACGAAGAGCCCACCCAGGCCAAACCCTAATGCGACCACTGTGATGACATCATACCAGCTGACTATGATGGCGTCCTCAAGTGCGGGGACCAACAGGCTGAATGAAGAGGCTGCTAGCATGACCCCTCCAGCCAGACCCAACATGAGGTCCAATGTCCTCTTACTGAAATCGCTCTTCAGAAACACTGGTATCGCCCCGAGCCCGGTTGCTCCACCCGCTAGTAGGCTGGCAAGCAGTCCGAGTGCTATTGGGTCACCGGTCAATTGCATGGGTTCCACAATTGCTCCCTTCCTCTTAAGGAGTGTGACCAATAGAATGGTTCTCAGATGAAAAAGAAGTAGAATGTGACGCAGAGCCAAAGCCATGAGTCAGTTATCTGATCCTCAACCAATTGCCTCCCGTTTGGATCGTAATCGGCCATTGGTCCAGTTCAGTCCCTTATTAAGACCTACAAGAGTGGTGGGCCCAAGGGGATTCGAACCCCTGACCGACAGGTTATGAGCCTGCCGCTCTACCAAGCTGAGCTATGGGCCCTTGTACACATGGCGTGTCTTGTCGTGTGGAACTCGTGTTTGATATTAAGCTTGCGAATTGATTCCATTTCGTCCGGCTCAACTGGTTCGGTGTCTCTCACCCTCTACCCGAATGCGCATTTTTGGCATGATCGCGAGACTCCGGCCTTATATGGAGTCATCAGAACAACGAGAAAAGCTCACAGGGTACACCTCATGATATTCTTGTTCACCTCTGACCACTGCACTTGGTGTGATGTTCTCAAGTCCATGCTTGAAGAGGAGTGGAGCGATCTGGGCATCTCAGACTCAATCCTTGAAGTGGACATTGGCAAGCACACGCATATCGTTGAGGCCTTCGACGTGTTTGTTGTTCCAACACTGGTCGCAGGGAATCACAAGATATCAGGTGTCCCATCTTCAGATGACTTGCGATCCTTTCTCATTCAGGTTCTCTCGCTGGGAAAGGTTGCCAATACAAAGCAGACCACACAGGCTGTGTTCAGAGGAGTGCGGGCCATTCGTGACTCTGTTCGGGAACCACCGCAAGTGACCGAGGTTGCCCCCATCTGAACAAACATCACCTGCCTCTGCATAACCTTAATAATACTCACGCCAGTCCACTCGATTCAAGCCCCAGTAGTGTAGCCCGGCCCAGCATCTAGGCCTTTCGAGTCTAATGTCGGCTAGTCTTTCTAGCGACGGATAAGACCCGGGTTCGAATCCCGGCTGGGGCACCACTTTTCCTCTCAATTCAGTGAGAGAATCATGTTGAAGTCGGCCGAGTCATAGGAGTGTGTCAGAGATCCTGACGAGATTACATCAACTCCCGCCTTGGCGAACTCACCGATGTTCTCCTCGTCCACTCCTCCAGACGCCTCAAGAATGACCTTGTTACGCAGCCCCTCCTTCTCAAGTACACTCACAACACCTCCGATATCTTGAGGTCTGAAGTTGTCAAGAAGGATGATGTCTGCTCCAGCGTCAATGGCTTCGAGTGTTTCCTGGAGGGTACGGGTCTCGCAGGAGATCTTCTTGCTGAATGACACACTGCGCCTCGCGGCGGAAACTGCCTTCTGTACACCCCCGGCCGCAGTGATATGATTGTTCTTGATGAGTACCATGTCGTCCAATGCATACCTGTGTGGGTCACCACCACCGACGACGACAGCACGCTTCTCAAAGAACCTGAACCCGGGTGTGGTCTTCCTGGTTGCTGCCACTCTCACACCAGGGTTCTGCGCTCTTGCAGCTTCAACCATTCTATAGGTCTTCGTGGCTATTCCACTCATCCGCTGAACTATGTTCAGACAGACTCTCTCAACAGCAAGCAGAGTTCTAGCACTTCCACTGAGGTGCATCACAGGCTGGTGCATCTGGGTCCAGTTCCCCTCAAAGGCTAGGACTTCATAGTCAAGACCCGAGAAGTCTGCGATGGCAGCCACTTCAAGGACCCCTGCGAGCACGGCCTCTTGCTTGGCATATATCGTGGCAGTGGCTGTCATCTCTTCAGGTACTGTAATGTCTGATGTCAGGTCCCCGGACCTGATGTCCTCATCTAGGAAGTCCTTCAGTCGTGCAATAATCTCAAGGGGAATCTTCTCCATTCTATTTCCTCCGTTCACGTTCGTGGGTGCTTCGGATTTCGCACAATCTCACCGCGTGGAGTCTTCTCACCGAATATCTCTGCCTGAAAAGACATGAACTCTGTCTTTGGGTCCATCCATAGATCGGGACTCAGACCCGCCTTGCTGCAGGTGTGTTCAAGGAACTCTCTTGTGTCCCAACCCCACTCAACAGGTACTTGAGGCAGTAGAAGGCCTCTCCAGAGTCCTCTCTGTGTGATGAGGCCATCCCTTCCCACCTTCACTCTGGTGAGTAGTTCCTTTGGATTCTTGTATTCTATCTTGACAGGTGGTGTCAGCACACTGAGTTCCACCAGGATTGAGTCCAGTTCACTAGGTGTTACGGGGGGGAATCTCGGGTCGTTGACAGCGGCATCAACAGTCGAGTCGATTGTCGCCTCGACAAGGGGTTGGGATGGATAGGGCCGTCCAATGCAGCCCCTTAGACTGACACGGGTCCCAATAATCGAGTTGAGAGTGACAAAGACACCAGACTCCTCTTTGAGATGCTCGGGTGTGTCGGGAGGAATCGGAGGCTTCTCTCCCAAGGTCACGTACTCGTCCACCGTCTTACGGGCCAGACGGACCAAGAACTCGCCGTCTGCATCAGAATATGCGTATGACACCACAATCAACCGGTGCTAGATTGTAGGCATCTGCGGATATCTGTTTCGACATCAACCTCTTCTCACAGGGACTCTCCCGGCAATCCCCGGCCCGATGACGATTTCGCCATCTCTGAACACTATCTCTCCTCCCACAATGGTAGTGAGTGGTCTTGCCAGAACCCGCCTTCCTTCGAATGGAGTGATCTTGGCCTTTGAGTAGAACTCTTTCCCCACAACCTTGTACTCTTCCTTCCGTACAAGCACGATGTCCGCATCATATCCCTTGGCCAGCACTCCCTTGTTCGGAATTCCGAGAATGCGGGCTGGTGCTGAGCAACAGATCCTGAAGTAGTCGGCCCAGGCAATTCGCCCCTCAAAAACCTCTGTCAGCATGAGTGGAAGGGTGGTCTCTAGACCCGGAATTCCAGATGCAGCCTCAAGAAAGGTTCTCTTCTTGTCCTCCGCACTATGTGGTGCATGGTCTGACGCCACGCAGTCGATCGCACACATCATACACAGAGACCCTTGGAGCTTCTTCCCATCGTAGGGTGAACGAAGTGGTGGGAGGACTTTTGCCGTTCCATCCTCATGAGGGAAGTTCTCACCTGACAGGAACATGTGATGAGGAGTCACTTCTGCCGTGAGCGTGGCCTCCGCACGGTGCTCAAGGATTATCCGGGCAGTTGATGCACAGCTCACATGACAGACATGAAGCCTGTTCTCATATTGGACTCTCGAGTCAAGAAAGCGCTTTACAGCCTCAGTTTCAACTTTGCAGCTGTGCTTCAGAAAGAACTCTTCTATGTCATCAGGTTTCTCCTTTGGACTTGAGATGTCTGGATGAAGCAGAAGAGGAAGGTCTCCCTTGGCTGCAAGGTCAAAGCATTTCTGAATCCTCTTCTTGGTGTATCTTGCACCCTTTGCAAGAGGAGCATGCGGATACACCTTAAGACCCAATATGTCAGGGAACATCCGCGTATCGAAGGTTTCAACCTTCTTCGGAATGCCTGCGTAAAACCCTACATTGACGTATCTCTTTCCCAGTGCGCTGGCAATCTTAGACTCCAAGGCCTTTCTATCTAGGACCGGTGGATCAGAGTTTGGCATATCCACAACGGTTGTGACACCTCCAGCAGCAGCGGCCCGGGTTCCACTCTCATAGTCCTCTTTGTCCGATTGATTGAGGTCTCTAAGATGCACATGAATATCGATCAGACCAGGGAGGACGTACAATCCTTGGCAGTCTATGACCTCCTTTCCCTCTGGTTCCTCTTCACTCCTGTAGATTCCTTCAATCTTGTCTACGGAGATGGCTATGGACCTGACGACTTCTTTCTCATCCACTATGATCATACCATCTTTCAAGACAATATCCACGGGCATCTGCCATTCACGCCAACACAGCTGGTCCATAGTGCAACCTATGAACAGCTTTACTCTGTAGCATCCGGCACCTTATACTTGTTTGCCACAAAACGTGCAAGGTCCGTAGAGCTTATCATTCCGACCAGTCTATTACCCTCGCCCACCACTGGCAAGGTGTTGAGATTGGCGTCGAGCATCTTTGTCACTGCCTCTGATAGACTATCTTCAGGTGTGACAAGCGGTGGTTGTTTGAGCATTGCGTCGACAACACGAATCTGGCGTACCTGATTTGCACGATGCTTATCGGGGACTTCAACAGTGAATCTCGCCATTGCCTCAGCAACCATTCTCTCTGTCAACAGTCCCAAGACTCGACCCCCGTCCGTGACAGGTAGGCCTGAATATCCGGCATCCAGCATGTCGGCTCGTGCCTTGATCAAGCGAGTTATTGGATTGACCTGCAGAATGTCGCCAGTGGTCATCAGGCTCCCCACTTTTACATTGTCAAATTTCTCAAGAAGTCTGGCAATCTCTGTCTTTGTGATGACTCCGACCAGAGATCCTTTCTTATCGATGACAGGGCATCCACTCATCCCCCTCTCGACCATCAGCCGTGCAACATCAGTCACCTCATCATCCGGGGCGACTGAGATCACAGTGTCAGTCATAGCAGAGGACACGTGAAGTCTCTTTATGGAAAGAGCGACGACCTTGCTGACACCCAAACGGTCTGCGATATCTGCGTAGGTCAGAATGCCTCTCACTTCACCGTTCTGAATGACGACCAGTCTGTCGACAGACTTCTTTCCAAGTGTTTCAAGTGCGTGTGACAGCCTCTCATCCTTATCGATGGTGACTGCTTCGCCCATAATCTGACTTACATCCACATACCCTTCCTCCGGTGTCCGCTTGTTGGATGACAAGACCCCTCTAGCGGTCGTCTGACCAAGCCTCTCGGCATGATCCGCACAGATATTCACCGTTCTCCAAGACAAGATCTGTAGCATACTCCCCACAACTGTCACACTCGCCCCCGAAGGCTATGATCTCATCTTCTTCCTTGTCTTCTCTCCTTGTTTCCTCGTCCTTGAGCCTGAGTGACTCGACTAGGATATCAATCAACTCAGGGGACCATCTAAGGAGGTCTCTAGATGTGATGATTCCTGCCAAGCTGCTGTTCTTCAGGACTGCCAACCTTCGAATGTTGCTCTTGGCCATCACTCTCATCGCGTCCGTGAGCCCGGTGCCGGGTTCAACATGGATGATTGGTGATGACATAATCTCAGATGCTCTTGTGGCATCTGCATCCTTCTTCTCGGCAATCACTCTTCTGACTATATCGGCCTCAGTGATTATTCCCAACGGTCTATCCTTGTCCGTGACGATGACGGATCCAATGTCCATCTTCTTCATTGACCTTGCTACTTCCCGCACAGAGGCATCCGGCGGCATAGTCACGACCTTGACGGCCATGATGTCTCTGACAAACATTGAATGAGTAGGATTTGGCTCGGCCATTCCATCAACCTCCTTAGCGCAAGAAACTGGTCAAGCACCCCGCTAGTACACAGAGTGTCTTCTCACGCTGTCCTTCCAAGTTTCGATTTTAAAGTTGTCTGTACGATAGTTATATCCAATTGGTTCTACTTCTCCACTCTCCCGCCGCCTGCTGGAAGGACTCTCATCATGTCCTCTTGGGGAATCTGAAATATGAGGTTTCTCTTCTCCTCAGTTACAATTCTTGAGAGATGGTTGAGAATATCCTTGACTAGTTGCCCCTTCTTCTCATCACCGGGAACAACTCGGACATGATACTCAGTCATGCTGTCTATGGCTGATGGTGGCCCGGAAACCGGAATTGCGTATTCCTCCTCCAAAATGACTCCCACACTCAACTCCACAGGGACCCGACGTATGTAGTTCTTTGTGCCATAGAGCATGACCGATCCCGCCGGTAGATACTCCCCCGACGGAGGGCTGAAGCTCACCTGCTCGGGATTCACCCAGAATGCATCCCCACTGGATTGTCCGTCCTGCCAAGCTCTTGAGAATGTAACTGCAAACTGTGCAGCCTCTTCAAGCGTTATCTCACTGGGAGGCTTATCGGGGACCTTGACCAGTGTATATGGCGCACCGTGTATGGACGCATGCAAGAAGATGTCGTTTGGCCCCATCTGTCGCTTCGCCAGACTCTCATTGCTCTTGGCGTCTCGGCCTCCGAGAACCAAGAAGCCCTCCGATGAGATGAACCATCTGAACTTCTCGTACCAGCGCTTCTTCCGTTTCTTGACTCTCTTTCTCCTAGATGCGACTTCGGGGACACTCACTTGAAGTTTCTCAAGCTTCTCTCTTGTTCTCCCAATCTGTTTCATAGCCCCCTTCGTCTTGGATCTTGACTTCTTCGCGATGTCGTATGCATGTGAAGCATTATCCTGAGCTGAGAGCCTCACGTCTAGGACTACATCTTCTCCATCGAGTCTTACGATGATCTGACCCTGTGATGGAATGATTCTCTGAACGAGCTCTGCAGATGGGATATGCTGACTCTTACCGATGTCAATTCTATGAACTATCTCATCCCAAGAGATGCCATCCGTACGGGCTTTGGTGACAGTCTCCAGGATCTCTTGTACCTGTGTGAAGTGCGTGTAGATGAGTTCGCCCACATGATGCATTCTCTCTGCTTTGGCTTCCAGGTTACGAATTCCCTCGGTCTGCTTCTCGATAATTCTCTGGAGTCTCAGCCTCTCCTTTTTGAGCACACCTTCCAGCTCGCTGTCTTCAAGCTCATCTTCTGAAACACCGAAGTACTCATCAATTGCCTCGCTGTACGTCTCATATGCCTGAAATGGCTGCTCGTCATAGAGTTTGAACTGGAATGGTATGAATGTAACGTAGTCTTGCTCTTCTTCTTCCTCTTCAACGGGAGTCCCGAGAATAATGCGCGGGTTTCGTATGCCTCCTCTCAGTCTTTCGGCAAAGACTGCCACGCCTCTCTCCAGGTCTTCCAACGTAGTGGAGTCAATCTCTTCAGCCATGGCTCTTGGCGAAACATCTGAGAGGGCACATATCTCCTCGCAGCTAACAGCATCCAAGTTGAGTCTACTCGCCAGAGTCCTCACGATGTTCGCGTTTGAGTTCTGAAGTATTCCCTTCAGTTCCCTTTGCTGTATGCTGAAGATGTCTGTGCCTCTTGGAGGTGGGAACTCGTACTTTGCCTTCGGGATGATGTCGCGGTCTCTCATCCTCCGGTATCGCATGGCCACAAAGATTGTGTCGTCGGGATCGAGAAGCAGAAGATTGCCTGCCCCAAAGAGTTCAGCCACAACCTTGTAACTCTCAGTTTCATCACCGATTTCAAGGACGAGTATTCTATCAAACTCATACTGCCTGATGGAAATGGCTCTCTTGTCCTTGAGATACTTCCTCAGGACTGTGCAGAACTTTGGAGGCACTCTAGCGGCCTTTCTGGCAAACTCCGTCACGTGCACTCTGTGACCCGGGTGTATGAGGACCTGCTTTGTTCCACTTCCTGGTTTGTACATCTTGAAGACGAAGAGATTTCCATACTGGTAGATATTCTTGACAAAGGCTCCCTCGACAGCATCGTGAAGCTCTGGAAGAATCACGCGAAGGTCTGTATTGGTCATGGAGTCCTTCATTGAGAGCCACCGGAATGGCTACTGACCGACATCATTATAACCTAGTCGATTGAACCAGCGATATTGAGCCGGTGATGACAATGGAGCTTGATCCACTGAAGAGATTCTTCAACCGCCTTTTTGGAAGGTGGTCCCACTCTCCCAATGACCAGCAGTATTACGTGAAGATATTCTTTGCAATGATCAGTGCAATCATTTGTGGTCTTGGGGGCCCAGTTTTCGCTGGGACACGGGGCCTCATGCTTGGTCTGCTAATCTATGTCCTTGCGCTCTTCGTCATCCGTTACTTGTTGGAAGTGAGTATTGACAAGCTGGGTGGTATGCGTCAACTCGTGACGAACTCTCTCCCGTCATATCTTCTGCTGTGGATTGTTCTCTGGACAATCATGTGGGCCTTCTGGCCTGGTGTCGGCCAGACCTGAGCATTTATCATAGATTGAGAGAATCCCATATAATGCTCCACAGGAGGAGCCGCTCATCCATCTGATTAGTAGTATTCTCAATACACTCTGAGATTCCATTGCGAATCATGCAAGCAAGGCTTAATAGCATCGTGGAGAAGATGTTGTTCGGCGCAGAACACCCACCTGGGACCGGTGGTTATTCAGAAAATGGATCAGTTAGATAGAAACTTGATTCGCATCCTCCAGAGGGATGCCAAGACACCATTCACAAAGATAGCTAAGGAACTCAAACATCCGGACACGACCATCCACTTCCGAGCGAGGCGTCTCAAGGAGAATAACATTGTTTCAAGGTACTGTGCATTGGTTCGCCCTGAAGCTTTTGGGTTCAATACAGGCACCCTCCTCCGGATTGAGATTGGTGGCCACATCGTCGCTGGCGTCAGCAAGGACAGGACCCGTACCTTTGCACAGGAACTTGCACATGAGGATCACTTCCTCTGGATTGCTGTAGATGAGGAAACCATGACCATTCATGCCGTCATGCTTGGAGGAGATGACACAGATTTGGAAAGGAAGGCCGACCAATTGAAGCAATCGCCTGATGTGATCAACGTCACAGTGATTCCGATCGGCTCCATTGTGAAGGGCTGGGAACTCAGTGGACTACCTGAATGATGAGATGGATGACCCATGAACCGAACTAAGACCGGCATCAAGGGATTCGATGAACTCGTTGGCGGCGGATTCGTTGAAGGCAGTACAGTCTTACTTTCCGGAGGCACGGGATCCGGTAAGACAATCTTCGGACTCCAGTTTATCTACAACGGCGCGGCGAAGTTCGACGAACCTGGCGTCTACGTCATCCTTGAAACGCGGCCTGAGGAGTTGCGAGACGAAGCCTTGGGCTTTGGATGGGATCTGAGGGAACTTGAAGAGTACAATAGCCTCCTAATCCTAGATGCAGCCTCAAGCAGGGCCGGGTTGCCAACCTCCGAGCCACATACTCTCCGACGAGGCTTCGACATGGGCGAATTCGCTGAGAAGATCTATGACATGGTAGGAATACTCCAAGCAAAGCGTCTAGTGATCGATTGCGTGTCTGTTCTCGGAATGCGCTTTTCCAATCTCTCCGAGATGAGAGGTGAGATCTTCAAGATTAGTGCACTGCTCCGGAGCATGGGCGTGACATCACTGCTGATCAGTGAAACGGCCAATCCCCAAAAGCAGACACGCTCCGGAATAGAACAATTTCTCACACAGGGGTTAGTGACCTTCCATCTCAATGAAGTGAATGGTGTGCTCAAACGCAATCTGATTGTCTGGAAAATGCACCAGTCTGCACACAGCATGAAGATGCATCCTTTCACAATCGACAATTCCGGTATCACTGTGCTTTCCAGAAAAGAGTCCAAGACCAGAAAGCGCTAGAGCATGGCCAATAGTTGGACGCTCAGGTAGCCTATCAAGAGCGCAGGTATCAGTGGGATAGTGTCCTCACAATTCTCCCTGCACCTGTACACTCCGTATCCTATACCCATCATGACCAGTATCTCCAAACAGGATATGAGTACTCCTTCAAACACGGGAGAGCCTAGCGAGCCAAACATCAAACCCGGACTGACAAGCCCCACGACGAGTGAGGCCTTTGCATCAGCGCCTCCCATGGCCCCGATATGAAAGAGGAGATATGATATGACTAGCATGCAGCTGGTGGCTGACAGATACACAATCCAGTTCTCAAGAATCTCCCCTGTCAATAAGACCACCACAACCCCTATGGTTGCAGTACCAGCGATGAATCGGTTTGGCACCTTTCGGTGCTTCAAGTCCATGCAACTGTAGCCCGACAGAAGAATCAATCCAGTGAGGAACGAGATGACTGATGGTAAGGACACAACCAGTGACATGGACTTCTCCTCGGAGTCACCCTGTCCGTGTGACATCATCGTATAAAGTCCCATTGTTTGGCTTGATAGTAACACAGATTAGGGACTCATTGTGTCGCCGGCAGTGTAAGGGGCTGTCGAGAAGCCCCGAGTCAACCACATTCAGAAGTTGGTCAGATGAAGGATCCGTATCAAGTGATTCACGACACGACGTTTCGGTTACTCAAGAAGGCTGCCACAGAGCTTCCCCAGGATGTCAAAGAAGCTCTGTTGAGAGCTGCTGAGAAGGAAACGAATGAGACTGCCAAGACTCAACTCTCGGCAATACTCACCAATATGGAGATTGCAGAAACGGGAGTGCCGATGTGCCAAGACACCGGCATCATGATATTCTATGTCAAGGCCGGTGCGAAGTTCCCCTTCATTGGTGAGGTCAAGAAAGCTCTGACAGATGCCACACGAAAGGCCACTGCAGAGGTCCCTCTCAGGCCCAACGCGGTCAATCCCATTGTGGGCGGGAACTCCGGTGACAATACAGGTGTGAAGATACCTTGGATAAACTGGGAGATTGTGGAGGGTGACTCGCTTGAGATCACGGCATTCCCAAAGGGTGGAGGCAGCGAGAATGTATGCATCGTTGGTATGCTCAAACCCGGTGTGGGACTGACTGGGGTGAAGAAGCTGGTGGTGGACAACGCCATGAGCTACATGGGTAAGGCCTGTGCGCCCAACATCATTGGTGTTGGCATTGGCGGCGGGTCAGACATTGCGATCAAGATTGCAAAGCAACAGCTCTTGCGTCCTCTGGGGGACCGACACCCCGAACCAGAGGTGGCCAAGATTGAGGAGGAACTCATGGAGGCCATCAATGCAACGGGAATAGGACCCATGGGACTAGGCGGTGATACCACGGTCCTAGCAGTCAAGGTTGACTATACCATGCGTCATCCTGCAAGTCTACCGGTAGGTGTTGCAGTTCAGTGTTGGGCTGCAAGACACAGTACGGCCGTGATATCAAGAGACCTGGAGGTCGAATACGTGACGCATCCGATGGAGGGAGCATGAATGGTCGAATATCATCTTACAACACCCATCTCTGAAGAGGAGGCTCGAAAACTCAAGGTGGGCGACATTGTCTATGTTTCTGGAGAACATGTCTACACTGCCCGTGATGAGGCACACGAGCGTGCCCTTCACATGTATGAAGAGGGAAAGAAGCCTCCGGTGGAGTTTGAAGGAAGTGTTGTCTATCATGTTGGGCCGGTGGCATGGCAGAAAAACGGGAAGTGGGAGATCGTTTCTGCTGGTCCTACCACCAGCATTCGAATGGAGTTGTTTGAAGACGAGTTCTTGCGAAAATACAAACCTCGAATCTTGGTGGGGAAGGGAGGCATGGGCCCGAAGACACTCAATGCCCTGAAAGAGGTGGGAGCGGTCTACACAAGCTATACCGGTGGCTGCGGCGCACTGGCTGCAAAGGGCCTCAAGGAAGTCCGCGCATACGAATGGTCAGACTTGGGAATGCCTGAAGCCCTTTGGGTGATTACCGCCGAAGAGTTTGGGCCTCTCCTCGTCACCATGGACTCTCACGGTGACAGTCTGCACGTAGAGATGGACAAGTTGGTGGCTTCGAAGAAGGCTGAAGTGTACGCCAAGATTGGCATCAAGGAATGATTTGGACGGTGAGCACTGCTCACCTCCCCTTCTTTTCGAGGTCGAAACAGTAACTCTTAAACGGGCCACACTTTCCGGAGGGGTCAGCCATTAGTGAGCTCTCTTACCGGAGGACCCCAGTTGGACTACAAGACTATCATGTGTGATGTGCTCGTCGTCGGTGCAGGCGGAGCAGGATGTCGTGCCGCAATCGAGGCTGCAAATCGCAATCTGGATGTTATTATCATAAGCAAAGAACTCCTAGGCAAGGCCCACACGGCCATGGCGGAGGGTGGATACAATGTTTCTCTTGGGAATGTCGATCCAGATGACAATCCTGAGACCCACTTCAAGGACACGATAGTGGGTGGCAATTATCTCAACAATCAGAAGCTGGCGGAGATTCTTGTTGAACAGGCATCCCGAAGGGTCTTTGACCTCGAGGATATGGGTGCAGTCTTCGACAGAACTCCAGAGGGGAAGATTGCGCAGAGAACCTTTGGAAAACAGAGCTGGCGTCGGACTGCATATGCATCTGACAGGACTGGTTCTGAAATCATGGTCACGCTCACAGAGGCCATCAGAAAGACCTCTGTGCGAGTGTTCGATGAGGTCTTTGCCACTCGCCTCCTTGTGACCGATGGCAAGATTGCCGGAGTGTGCGCAGTTGATTTGAAGTACGGTGACTATCTTGTCTTTCGTGCAAAGTCTGTAGTCATGGCTACAGGTGGTGCAGGGCGTATCTTCAAGGTGACAAGTAACGCACAGTTGGACGTAGGTGACGGGTACGGCATGGCTTACGAGGCCGGCTGTGACATGGTTGACATGGAGATGATACAGTTCCATCCCACCGGCATGGTAAAGCCCGAGTCGGCACGGGGTAGACTGGTCACAGAGGCTGTACGAGGTGAAGGAGGCATACTGCTCAACAGCGAGGGTGAACGGTTCATGCATAGATACTACCCCCAAGTAATGGAACTGGCCGGAAGGGATCAAGTTGCAAGGTCCATCATGACAGAAGTTCTAGAGGGCAGAGGCTCTCCAGACGGTGGAGCATACCTGAGTATTGCTCACCTCCCTCGGTCAATCATTGAGTTCAGACTGGAGAGCATGATTGAACAGTTCGAAGACGCCGGTGTCGACATCCGTAATGAACCAATGGAGGTTTCGCCGACGGCTCATCACTTCATGGGAGGGATCAAGATTGATGTCGATGCATCGACCACCATCCCGGGTCTCTATGCTGCAGGTGAGTGCACAGGCGGTGTGCACGGAGGCAACAGGTTGGGTGGAAACGCACTGGCAGACACACAGGTCTTTGGTGCAATCTCTGGAGAGAGCGCCGCGGAGTACGCCAAGAACCACGCGCACCTTGGCGTGAACCATGATGAAGTGCTTGAGGAGTTCCAGCGTCTTGAGGCGATGCTCAGCAGAAAGGAGGGAATCTCTCCTGCTGACGCACGTGACGAACTTACAGAACTGATGTGGTCCAAAGTCCAGATATTCAGGAAGGAGGAGGACTTGCAGGAGGCTGTGAATGAGCTGCGTCGTATTGAGAAGGAAGTGGTCCCCAACATCAAGGTTGATGTGCCATTGAAACGGTTCAACCCTGGATGGCATCAGGCCATTGAGTTCGTTCATATGGTGACGACCGCACGAATGGTTGCGGAGGCTGCTTTGATGCGAAAAGGCAGCAGGGGGGCACATTATCGTGTTGATGCAGACCCCAATGAGAAAGGATACTACAACATCGTTATCCGAAAGGGGAAAGACGGTGAGATGGAACTTGAGAAACAGGACCTGGTCATCACCAAGATAACCCCACCGTGAGGAGACTAAGAAGATGGCAAAGATGATCAAGACTAGTGTACAGCGGTACAACCCCGATACTGACGATGCACCCTACTTCCAAGACTTTGACGTCGAGTACGAACCTGGGATGACTGTTCTTGATGCACTTCTATACATCCAAGACAAGTACGACTCAAGTCTTGCTTTTCGATGGGAGTGCAGAGGTGGACAGTGTGGTTCTTGTGCGGTCAGAGTGAACGCCACGGCACGGATTGCTTGCAGAACCAAGGTCGAGCCTGATGAAGAGCTTGTTCTGCAGCCATTGGAGAAACTGCCTATCATCAAGGACCTCGTCACAGATATGGCACAGGTCACACACAGGATTCGACGGATTCGACCGTATGTGGCTCGTGACAAACCTCTCCCCCGACCGGTCATCATCCACGCCGAGGAGATTGAGAAGCTTCGCGAACTCAGAAAGTGTATCGAGTGTAGTGCCTGTCTATCGAACTGTCCAATCGTTCACGAAACATGGGATTACGCTGGCCCCATGATTATTCGCCAGCTTGCACGACTGGAACTTGACCCTCGTGACGTGGAGGATCGCATCACCATGGCCATGAATGAGTCACTATACAGCTGCACGACATGTAAGATGTGTGAGGACATATGTCCCAAGAACATCAAGATACCGTCTTTGGCTGTGGAACTCCTCCGTGCCAAGGCCGTGGAGGCTGGTTATCCTCTTGTTGAGGGACAGCAGGGCTTTGTCGATCAGATCAACAAGACCGGCCGGTCAGTAGCAGAAAAAGACACTCCTCTCTTGAAGAGCATAGACACAGAAGAATTCCTCGTAGAGAACCCTCGAGGTCGCGTCGGATTCTTCACTGGCTGTCTCATCGACTACAGGATGCAGAGCACTGGACGGGCTCTGATTGAAGTCCTGAATCGAAATCATGTTGATGTGATCGTGCCGAGAGAGCAGTGGTGCTGTGCGAGTCCTGCATTCAGAACCGGTGACCTAGCCACAGCACGTGACTCGGCCAATAGGGTCACTGAGATATTTGAAACAATGATGGAGAAGTACAACTTCGACACAGTGGTAGTCGCTTGCGCTGGTTGTGGCAAGACACTCCGAGAGGACCATCGACCCCTCATTGAGGAGGAGCGTGGCGAAGCACCCAAGTTCAAGGTGTACGACCTTGCAGAATATCTGATTGATATTGTGGGCACTGAGAACATAGTCAAGCCCGAGGGCGAGATTGATCTCAAGGTCACATACCATGAACCGTGTCACCTTGGACGGGGTCAAGGTGTTGTCACTCAACCAATCGAGCTGCTCAAGATGATTCCGGGTGTCGAGTACATCGATGATCCGATGAAGAATCGGTGCTGCGGCGCAGGCGGCGGTGTCCGGGCAGGTGACCGTGAACTCTCCATGAAGATTGCCACGACCAAGAAGGAGTATGTCATGGCGACGGGTGCGGACATGGTGACCACTGAGTGTCCATTCTGCACTATCCAACTCAATGACATGATGAAGGGTGAGGAGATGAAGGTACGATACATACCTGATCTTCTTGCGGAGTCCTACAGAAAGGGCGATGAGAAACGATAGTTGGAGGAGTCCTTCTCCTCCTCTCTATCACATCTTAAGAGAGTTCCTGAGCATTCTTGATACTTGAAGAGCCGCCAAATCCTCTGAGATGAGACCATGATCCACGAGCCCCCAGACGCTCTGAGTGAATGTCATTGAGTGTGCATCTTGATACCGTCCATTGATTGTGGCCATCGCATACTGAGTTGCTCTGATTACATTCCAGTCCAGTTTCTTGCTGCCTGTCAGATATTCCTCAAAGCTCTTTGCTTCTCGATCCATCATCAATGCCCAGACATCGGTATTATCAGCAAGCCACTCTCTAAGCGGAGCGGAGCTGGGCAGTCGTAGATGATTTGGTTGGTTCTCCCAATCTGTACCCGACTCACTCTCAATCAGAGCAGGAACATCCATCGTGTCGGGTTCCGAGAGTGCACCAATATTGCTGGTGAGTTTCTCTAGGAGCCAATCTATTACATTTCGTTCCACAAATCCAATGCGACCAGCTTCTGCAATCCTGTGGGCAAAGATTGCATTGTGTCCTAGTGTTCCATAGTTCACAACTGCGTTGATGAAGATGGACTTGTGATTGGAAACAACAGTCCTCTGCGCATACTTGGATATCTTGGAGTCAAGACTGAAGACCTTCTTTGATGGAACCTTTCTGACCAAATACTCTGCAAGGTGCCATAGAGACGCAACATGGGGTCTTGTGAACACTGCGTCCGGAAGTTCGATGAGCAGTGAAAGAGGCATGATAAAGCCGTGTCCAAGTCCGTCTGGCTTCTCTGCAGCCATCGTTGCAATGGCTCTTCTGAGCCTGATAGGTTCGCCCTTCGAGGCCAAGGTGATGGCGCTCTTATGAGCCCCCACAATGCTCTTCTTTCTCACTGAGAGAGCAAGGTTCTGTACAGCATTTCCCATTGACTCTATGCTCCTTTCAGTGTTGTATTTTGGTCCGTTCTCAGGCTGCCAATGATCCACGTCCGCTAGGTGATAGGCAAGTCGTTCAATCAGTGCATTCTGTAACAGTGTCTTCAGGTCACGAGACACTCTCAGCTCCATGAGAGGTCTGGGATGTTCTTCCAGTAGATTCGGATTGGCTCCCAAGTCTTCGATCATTCGATGCACCGCATAGAGCATGATGGTGGAGTGTGCGGTGTCATAGCTCCTTTCCTCTTGCCATGATGCGGCATGCATAAGGATGGCCCAGATGGCCGATGGCTTTGCATTAGAAATCATCTTGCGTAGCGTGTTCACTGCCAGTCTCCCATCGGTCTTCAGACATGCCTGAACAAGATCCATCTGTACATCTCCATGAGAGAAGGTCACAACATTGCCACTTATCTCTTGACTGGTGCCTACAGAACACCATCAGGAAACAATGAATGACTCTCTGCATATGTTGCAGGTGATGGTTTCACCTTTCACTGCAATACGATTGAGGTCATTCCTACAGAAGGGGCACACTGCAATGGTCTTCGGTGCAGGTCCGGTCCCGGTACCGAGAATGAAGTCTCCTGAATCATGGTCTATGCGTCCAGAGAGCTCGCGCCCATCTAAGAGGTCTTGAATTATCCGCGTCACTTGCATAGCTGGCACGCCGGCTTCTTGTGCAATCTTTTCAATGGCAATCTTCCTGAAGCTCTCCACAGCTCTACGGACCGCCGATACGGGATCCGTCATAGCCGGGGTTTCGACAACGGGTTCAGGAGCTGGTTCCAGGGTGGCTCGTGCTGCTGCAAGCCCCACAATCTCTCCTCCAGCCAATTGCAGAGCTGATTGAAGTTCTGCCAGTTTCTTGTTATACTCATCTTCTGAGATTAGACCACGCATATAGTCTAAGTCAAGGTCCTTGATGGCAGCCTCTATTCGTTTGGCATCATCATGCGGGGGGTTCTGCATTCTAACAAGCCTCCAGATACTGGTCGCACGATGGACAATATAAGCCGAATTGGTGTGGATTTTGGTCGTCTGCAGTCACACCTAAACTGCCATTAATATGAACGAAGAGATTGATAGTCGAGGTCCTGCACATTGCACGAGTTCTCAGCCGCATGTTCTATAGTCGATACAGCACTAGAGGCTGCCACTGCGAACTCAGCGAAGTCGGTTTCCGTGGTGAATGTGGAGATTGGAGAGTTCACATTCCTCATACCTGAGCAGCTCCAGTTCAACTTTGAGATTGCCAGCAAGAACACACTGCTTGAGGGTGCCGAACTCCGGATCAAGACTGTATCTGGGCGATTGAAGTGTATGGACTGTGGAAATGAAGGTGAGGCAGAAACGGACGAATCATTACCCCCGCAGATTGCGATGTTTGCTCCCATGAAGTGTCCCAAGTGTGGGAGTAGCAATACAGTGATTACAGGCGGCAAGGACTTTGTCATATCCAGTATCGAGGCCGAGGTATCCACGTCTCAGTGATTTTGTCGCATCTCGTTACCAGTTACTTCACAAGAATTGCGTTGAGGATGCCGTCCTGTCCTGGCCTACTTGTGACCTTGGCACGGCCCTTGGAGGTCTTGATGATTGTCCCCCTCGTGATGACCTTTCTTCTCTGGTAGTCCATGTTGGCTTCGTTCTTCTCAACATCCTGTATTTCTGCCCTATAGGTCACATTCTTCTCAGGATTGATGACGTTCACGTACTTTATCTTGAGGGCTGGTGTCTTCTTCCGTGCGCTCCTGCTATCAATGGTAATCTTCTTGGTTTCACCTACTAGCGTTTCGGTCGGAGTGCGTCCCATCTGGTGCTTTCTCTTCCCTCTAAACTTCTTCAGTCTTGCACCAGTGGCGGTACGGTTTGATCGTCTATGCCAGACACCCATTCTGACTACCTCTTGGTTAAGTCACTGACGCACTCTGGTAACTCGTTTTAAGTCTTGCTTAGTGGACACACGCAAGCAGGTCATAGATGTCCACATCAACCATTTCAAATATGTATGACATCGCTGGGAGGTTGTGTATAACCGGAGGTTCTGACATGGCCCGTATCGAGTCAGCCCACGGAGCAGGTGGGCGGATAATGCAGCAGCTCCTTGAGGAGATTATCATACCATCTTTTGGTAAGAGAAAGGTTGGCGACATCGGACTTGACGAGATGGATGACGGAGCAACGATGATGATTGGAGGGACCAGATTCATTGTCTGCACAGACGCTCACACCATTCATCCCGTTGTCTTTCCTGGTGGGGATCTTGGTGTGCTTACAGCTTGCGGAACCCTGAATGATCTGGCGGTAATGGGAGCTCGACCCGTCGCTATGACGAATACAGTCATCGTTGAAGAGGGGTTCGAGATTGACACACTCCGCAGTCTTCTGAAGTCTCTCAACAGCGTGATTGAACCTCTCGATGTCGCAATGGTTGCTGGTGACACGAAAGTCATGCCTCCTGGTACTCTCGATGGTGTAGTCATCTCGACGACAGGGATTGGTGAGATTTACTTGGACTCTCCAGTGACTGACGCCGGAGCAGAACCCGGTGATGATGTCATCGTGACCGGGCCCATCGGTGACCATGGGACCTCATTACTTGCGCATCGTGAAGGTCTCCGGTTTGAGACTGACCTATGTAGTGATGTTGCTCCTCTCTGGTTACCAATCAAGGACTGTCTTGATGTGGGCGGTGTGCATGCAATGAAGGACCCAACACGTGGAGGGACTGCTGTCGCACTGAATGAAATCTCCTCTAAATCTGGTCACGAGATTGAGTTGGATGAGTCGCTCATCCCAATCCGCCCGGCTGTGAGATCGTTATGTGAAGTCCTTGGCCTGAACCCTCTGAACATGAGCTGTGAGGGAACTGTTGTAATAGTCTGCGACAACTCTCAGACAGAGAAAATGCTTCAGGTGCTCCACAAACATGACGCAACAAGGGATGCAACGGTCATTGGGCGTGTCACTAATGGTCCTGCCCGTGTTGTGATGCGCACTGCGATTGGTGGTCGAAAGGTGATCCAAGTACCGTATGGTGAACCCGTACCAAGAGTATGTTAGGAATCAGAGAGCGCTCTGCCCCTCTTCAAGTTCCCTCTGTTCATCAAGGATTTTTCTCATCTTGTGTTTGAGCTGCGCCTTCATACGAATCCTGTCCGGATCGAGGCCGAAGTAGTCTGCGAAAAGCTGAGTCGTTGTCAGCATCTTGCTTCTCCCCTCGGGAACGGCATCAACAAACTTCTTCTCCACAAGCTCTCTGATATGATCATAGCAATGAGTCCCTCGCTGAGCCACAAGATCCGATTGCATGATTGGTTGCTTGAGAGCAATGTACACCAGTGTCTGAAGGGTTGAGAATGACAGTAAACCCCCTGGTATCAGCCTTCCCACTCTCGGTGTCAATTCTGGCTTGAGCTGCAGAGCATACCTGTTTCTGGGGAGGGCAACAACCTCAAGGGCACCCCCACGATGGTGATACTCCGCACTCAACTCGTCTAGGAGTTTCTGTGTGGTGGACTGAGCCTTTCCAATAATCTCTGAGAGCTCCTCAAGTGTAAGCGCTCTTCCTGAAACGTAAAGGGCTGCCTCCAGAGTTATGATGTCCTCTTCCAATTCACTCACCTACGTGACAGCTTCAGGAGGAGTTTCCTCCTCGACTGGCTTTGGGGGCTCAAGGAGTTTCACCCAGATCGTCTGCTCCTCATCCATCCAGATATCGATGAAAGATCTAGCGTAGAGGAACAATAGTGAGAAGAAGATACGGACAATCTCCTTCCGTGTGTTGTTCACAAGCATCTCAGAGAACTTAATCGTTTCATTCACATTCATGATTTTCCTGATGTCTTCAAGAACCTCTGAGATCGTTTCCTCGATATTCGCTTGGTCTATCTCGATTGTGAATGAGAGAGGATCCACCTTGGTCCTGTACTTTCTCTTGGTGGGGGTTGCACGTCTTCTCACTCCCTTGCTCAAGACCCTGTCCATTGCAATCAGCAATTCTTCGAGCGTGACTCTCTGGTTTGTGAGGCGAAACGGCGGGCGGATCAGAGGAATCTCCAGCTCCTCCTCCTCCTCTTCAGGAGGGAGAAATCCCAGCGCCACCAGTTCTCTGGTCTTCTTCATGAAGATTACCGATGCCGAGTACAGAGCATTGCCCGATATCCTGAAGTCGATATCACCCATACGTTTCATCTCGGTAAGGAATCCTGCAACCAACTTTCCAACATCGACATTCCAAGGTTTCACCTTGTCCAACTGGAGAATGTCTGTCAGGAGGATATATGGTGGTGTGGCCCAGAAGGGAGAGTCATCATCGTTCAAGATGAAGCTGCCACCTCCTCAAGGTCCACTGAGACTATCCTTGATATCCCATCTTGGCTTGACACTCCGACGAGCAAGTCAGCCTTCCTGATGGTGGTTTCTCTGAGAGACACAACGATGAACTGCGAGGACTTGGCCATGTCCGAGATCAACAGGGCCACGTTGTGCGCATTCACATTATCAAGGGCGGCATCAATCTCATCAAAGACATAGAAACTTGCAGGACTGTACATCTGAATGGCGAAGATCAGCGCAAGCCCGGTCACGGTCTTCTCCCCTCCACTCATGGCATCCAATGTGACCAAGTCCTTTCCTCTAGGCTTGGATCGAACTGTTATTCCTCCCATGAGCGGATGCTCAGGATTCTCGAGCATGAGGTTCGCCTCACCACCGGGTGATAGTTTGGCAAACACCTTGGAGAAATTATCCGCTATCTCATTGTAGACTGTCAGGAACTTCTGGGTCTTCTCAGCCTCCAGCTCCTGCATGAAAGCCAAGATCTCCTTTCGCTCCTCCTCAAGTTTCGTCTTCTTGTCGACTATCTCTTCGTATCTGTCCTTCTCAATATCATAGTCTGTGAGCGCCTTGAGATTCACGGGACCCATGGCCTCAAGTTCGCGTTCGAGTTCCCGAATCTTCTCCTCCAGTTCCTCAATCTCTCGATATGTGAGTTCACGTTCCTCTCTCCGTTCCTCAATCTCCTCATCCACATCTGAGAGTTGACCGAGTTCGGCTGTAGATGCAACAATCTCGTTCTCCAAACGATTAAGTTCCGTCTGAAGTCGATAGACGGCCTTCTCGTTGGCTGTCTGTGCATCTCGAATCTCCTCATGACGCAATCTGAGGTTTCTGAGATGCTCTTTCAACTCAATCTGCTTCACGCGTCGGTCCTTGACGATCTCTTCTATCCTATCTCGCTCTCTCTTCAGTTTCTGGAACTCATTCTCTCTCTCCGATAGCGCCATCTGGTACCGCTTCACGTCCTCTTCGAGTCCAGGGAGTATCTCATCCTTTACATGAATTCTCGATTCCAGCTCAATTGCCTTGGGTCCTAATCGCTCATCGATTGCGACCCGAAGTGATGTAATCTCGCTCTGGATCTTCTCTCGTTTCTTCTGGTCGTGTTCCTGTATCTCTCTGAGATTCTTTATCTCTTGGTGTGTCTTGGCCGAGTCTGAGGAAACCAATGTTTCATTGACCTCGTCCCGTTGAGCTCTCACCCTCTCACGTTGGACTGTGAGTTCCTCATCCCGCTCCTGCAGTGTCTTGATCTGCTCCTCTAGGCTCTCAATCGTTACACGGGCCTCTTCAATGCGGGACTTCAGATTGTTCTCTCTAAACTCCAACTCCTGTAGTTTCTCGTCGAGTCTCTCCAACTCCAACTTCTGCCTGTAGTTGTGGTTTGATAGTTCCTGAATCTCATCCTCTAGCTCCTCTCTCTGCCTACGAAGGGTGTCCTGTCTTCTCCTCAGGTCTGAATGAATATCTTCGAGGCCCTTGAGTCGTTCGGATAGTTCTGAGCTGTTATCCTCCACTTGGAACGAGAGCCCGGCTCCACGACGTTGATAGTATCCCCCCGTCATGAGACCCGACTTTTCTACGAGGTCACCTTCCAACGATACCGCCCGCTGACCTTTGAATCCGAGCCTCTTGGCTGTTTCAAAGTTTTCTGTGACGATGGTGTCTGTGAAGACAAACTCGAAGGCTGGGCGCATCTTCTCCTCGAACTTCACGAGGTTCAATGCAAAGTCAATCACGCCGTCTTCCTTTGGTATCTTTCCTGGCCCTCTAGTTCGTATTCTATCTAGTGGAATGAATGACGTACGTCCAATTCGTTCCCTCTTCAGAATCTCCACACATGTAGTGGCCACATCACCATTCTCCACCACGACGTAGGAGAGTCTGTTTCCACCTGCAACCTCCATGGCATCAATGTAGTTGGGGTCTATAGTTCCCAGCTCGGCCACTGTGCCATGAACTCCCTCAACCTCCCCTGTGTTACGCAGTTCCAGCACACGTGCCAGTGCCTTTCTCCGCTTCAAGAATGCATCCTCAGCGTCCTTCAGAGCATCCCTCCGCGCTAGCACCTTGATCAGTTCTTCTCTTGTTTCAGAAACAATCTTCGCGCTCTCGGTCACCTCTGAGTCTGCGGTGGCCAGTTGGGTTTCAATCTCAGCAATCTTCTCTCTCTTTGAGGCCTCCAGTTTCTCAGACTCTTCAAGAGCCGCCCTCTTCTCTGGAATAACACTTCTAAGCCTAGCTAATTCGTTCTGTGTTGATTCGAGGCGCTCCTTTGCATCTCGGAGTTCTTCATAGATTTGCCCAAGTTCACGACCGTCGGACTTGATGGTGGACCTGACCTCGGAAACGCCCTCATCCAAGTGACGCATCTGATTGTTCAGGTCTTGGAGTCTAAGAGTGGCCTCATAGTAGTCCGCCTGCGTCTTCTCTATCATTTCCTCGAGCTTGATGATTTCCGCTGCAGTGCTAGACATTTTTCTGTCTAGGGCGTCGAGTTCGTCCTCCTTCTTCTTCAAGAGGTTCTCATTCTCATTAATCTCAGATTGTGTGGCTCTAAGATCTTCCTGAAGCTTTGCACGCTCACTTAGTGCCCGGTCATACTCATCTTGAGCACGTTCCAAGTCTGTCTTGACATGATTGAGAGCAGCTGAAACGATACCATACTGTTCAGACACATGGGCAGAATCACCACCCGTTATCTGGTCAATCTCGTGATCTATCTCCTCAATCTCACACTCGGTCTTACTGATACCGGTCTCAACCTCAAGGAACTCCCTCACGAGCTTCTCTGCCTCTTCTGCTCTTTGGGCCTGTGTCTGGTTGATCGCGCCGATGCGAGACTTGGCCTTGATGATGGTCCATGCAAGAATGTCAATCTTGACCCTCTTGATATCCTCATTGATCTCTCTGTGGCGAAGGGCTCCAGCGCGTTCCTCCTCCAGTTTCTCAAGCTGACGTCTCCGCTCTTGGAGCTGCATGTCCACCTTCCCAAGATTAGTTTCGCTCTCTGCTAGTTTCTTGAGTGCCTTCTCTTTCTGCTCATCATAGGCTGAAATGCCTGCAATCTCCTCTATGAGCTTCCTTCGCTCGTTTGGACTCACCTTTACCATCTGGGCTATCTCACCTTGAAGGACCAAGTTGTATCCGTTAGGATCTACTCCGATGGCGCCCAATACATCAAGTACCGCACTGCGCGTGACAACCTTGCCGTTGATTCGGCAAATCGATTTTCCAGTATCATCAAGTTCCCTTTCAATGACGACCTTGTCGGATTCAATCTGTAGCTTTCTGTCTGCGTTGTTGAAGTGCAGTTCCACCTTGGCCGATTTTGCCTTGGGTGGCATGTTCGCCTTGGGCGGCGAGTACAGCAAGTCTGAGAACACGTTGGCTCGAAGTGTCTTTGCGCTCAGTTGACCCAACACGAAGAGGATGGCATCAATCACATTGGACTTCCCAGAGCCGTTGGGTCCGACGATACACGTGAAACCGGGGTTGAGCCTGATTGTGACTGTGTCTCGACCGAATGACTTGAAGCCTTTGCAAACGAGCTTCTCAATGTGTACCAAGTCCCAATCCATCCCGGCATCATTTGTTGTTATCAGGTCAACTCTGGCGTGTCTGCAATTGTGTTATTGTGATGTTACAGAGTCCTTTATACCGTTAGTATGCCCCGTGTAATACTCCAGTGTTATCTGGATATACTCTGAGCTCTCACGAGTTGACAATTGCAGAGCAAAAAAGTCTAACTCTGCGGACTCGTTTGGCGCCATTAGCTAATCATTTCAACAAGTGCTCGCCGGAGGGCTATTCGAAGGAGTCCTAATGACTCTCTGGCTCCTTCTCCTGCCACCGCTGCCATGACCAATTTGACATCACCCAGAATGATGACGAAACCATGATCTGCGGCGATACTGACTTCCTTTAGACCTCCCTTGTCGAGACCTGTCGTGAGTTGCGAAGAGTTGGCTGCAATCTTCACGACGAGATTGGCAACATCTGTGTGTTTGACCCCCCCACTAATCGTATGTCCAAAGAGAACCTGCCCCTTCGCATCCGCGATTATCATTCCCTGAATGTCTGCATTATCTGCCATAGTCTTTGCAACAATCTCTTCAATCTTCGACTGGTCAACCATCGTTACTTCCTCCTGGGAGGTCTATACTATCTCATCTGGAGAGAGACTGTTGCCATCTTTATATCTTATCGTTCATCGCAGACAGGCCAAAGTTCTGCGCATGACCTTATTCTTGAATCATTGGAAAATCATGCTTACTGTCAGCAGTGTTTCCCGCTGCTCCATGACAGGAACCTATGAAGGAACATACCCGTCGATTGACTTAAAAGAACTCCCGCAAAAACTGGTCAAATCCTTTTTGGAGACATATTGAATGCCCATGTTGAAATCTAGCTCTGAGACTTTTCCTGCATCAAAGGAAGTCTTGGGAGAGATTCCCTACGTTCTTCGTGTAGAGTTTGGTGCCCTCACACACGAAGAAACCAAGATTGTTGGAAAGCCTATAGCATGCCACAAGTGTAATGGCTTTCTGATTGGCTTGGACCAGATTAAAGAAGACCCAAAGGTCGGCAAGCACTTCGTATGCCCCTTCTGCGGAACCCTCAATGTCATAGAGGGCGAAATCGTAGTGGCAGGAACTGATACTGACTTTGTTGTCAAACCCCCTGAAGAAACCAAGACCGAGTCGGGCACGGTATCAACTGGTGGACGCTCCTTTCTAGCCCTGATTGATGTGTCCGGTTCAATGGCCGGTGCGAATCTATCTGCAGTCAAGCGTAGCCTGTCTACCTCTATCGACAGCCTTGCTGCCAATGCACCCGAAACAATGTTCGGGCTCATCGAATTCGAGAGTTCAGTAATTGCGAGAAACTTGGAGAGTGGTGCTGCCGTAGAACTACCCCAAGACACCTTTGCCAGCCTCGATGCCATCATGAAGTCAACGAAGAACCTTCTTGACGGAATCAAGCTCGTCACTGTTGGGAAACATGCAGACAAGCTGAAGAAACATGTTCATGCGCTCAGAGATCAGGGCGGAACTGCGCTGGGTCCCGCTGTAGCTATGGCCTATGTGATTGCCAAGCACCGCAACGTTGGCCGAGTTGTTCTCCTTACCGACGGTCTTGCCAATGAAGGGATTGGTGCCCTTGAGGGTTTTCAGGTCACTCCCGCCAATGCATTCTATGAGGACCTGGGGAACAGGTTCCTTAACCTCGGCACAGCAGTCGACGTGGTAGGAATCGCATCAGGTGCAGGCATGGAGCTGAAGACCCTTGGCCTATTGCCCGAGGCGACTGGTGGACAGATGTACTATGTGACACCCAACGAACTCGATCGAAGTATAGCCGAACTCTCGGGCTCCTCACTTCTGGGCAGAAATGTGGAAGTCAAGCTCCTCACTCCGCAAGGCATCAGGGTGAAGGACGCCTCTGGTGTGTCGAGGGCTGTTGTTGAACAACTCAAGAAGAAGAGTGAGAGCAAGATTGGCGCTGTTGGAGAGAACCATGAACTCTACTTCGAGGTGGAGCCATCTGAGGAGATCAGTGCGTCGGAAGTTCCAATCCAGGTCCAAGTAACATACACCGATGAAGCTGGCGCTCGAAGAGTCCGTGCGGTCACGACCAGACTGAAGGTCGCAAAGAATGAGGAAGAACTCCTTGGAACACTCGACCCAACTGTTGGTGCGACCTTTGTCACACAGAAGGCCGGCGAGGAATCATTCAGAGGTGAGCGGTCCAAGGGTAGACAGCGAATTGCCTCCTTCAGGTCAGCTCTTCGGAAAAAGGCTGGCTCTGCTCCAAAGGCAGTTCAGGCAGTCCTTGCCGAGACCGACAACGTACTCAACGCGGAAGAGGAGGAGATTCAGCGCCAGGAAGAGATGGTCAGTATGGCCCCCAAGGCCGCACCCTCTGCTGCAGCTGATATGGCCTTCACCGGCAGTCTTGCCCAGATGAAGCGGAGCTCCAAGGCTCTCTTCAAGAAGAAGAAAGATGACGAGGACGAGGCGTAGCCCTGCATAGGCGTGCCGTGTTCCTGGCACGTCGCCTCCCTTTTTTTCTCGTTGACATGACAACCTTCTTTTTCACATTGTTAGACATACGTAACACAATACCACTTAAGGACAGAATGCGCAACTCAGATTAGGCACTCGCAGCATATCTCCATAAGTCTAAAATAGTCAACTGCGGCGTAGTTGTTGCTAGTGCACAGCTGATAGCAGCGGGGATATCACAGGTTGATCAGTCAAGAGAAGCTCCAAAAGATACTTTCCAACCTCAAGGCACAAGAAGGTGTCCGCGGAGTCGTTGTTACCAACATGGATGGCCTACCTCTCAGTAGTGACCTCGATCCTGAAACAACCGAGAACGTCGCCGCCATCATCACCTCCCTCGTGGGAAAAGCACTCGATGCAGTGCGCGAACTACGTGAGGGGTCGCTGTCATTCCTGACCCTAGACACCACCAAGGGCCAGATCAATATCGCACCGGACGTAAACGAGGGCCTCATATTGGTCGTCCTCAAGAACAATGAATGAAGAGGTGTTCTGGAATAATGAGTGATCCGAAAGCTTTTGATCGCATTCTCACGGAGATAATCAGGCAAGACAAAGGCGTGAAGAAAGTAATCCTCGTAGACAAGACGGGGCTCACCATAGCCAACGTCAGCAAGCTGAGCTATTATCCTGTGGATGTTGACAGTATTGGGGCCATCGCATCAGCGGTCTTCTGTGCAAGCGAGGAGCAGGGCAAGAACCTGCAGATTGGGGAGTTGGAGATAGTCACCTCTGAGTTCTCGGAGGGCAAGATCTTCGCCTCGGCCTGTGGGAAGGGTGTTCTGTGTGTCGTGTCGGAGGCAGAGGTTAACATCGGACTCATCCGACTTGTGATGAAGAAGCAAGGTGTACAGCTGGCTGATGAGCTTGACAAGTTCTTGGCAGTAGAACCTCTCTCCCCCAAGGAGAGTGAGCTTGACGAAGAGGATTTGAAGTCGGCTCTGGCAGAGCTCGAGCGAGTATGATTGAAGAAGACTCCAGCGTGCGCCTCTTCATGACTCGATTCTCAGTTCACAATCTATGACGTCCATTAATCCGATTCCTGATAGAAGTCACATGTGCTGTTGGCACACAAGTTTCCATTACACAGAGTTTCTGAAGAAACGTGGACTCAAGACTCGGTTATGCCACAAAGGCTTTTATTAGACAGGCCGAACTACACAACCAACCCCCCGAACAGGGACCTCTGCTTTGAGGGTTTGTCCACGCCCCTGTGCGTTGGCCCATTATGCAGTGATACAATGAGGTGTTCAAGATACGCAAAGATGACAAGGGTCGCATCCATCTCAAACTGGTGTTCTACGGCCCATCTCTCGGTGGTAAGACTACTGCCCTTCGCTGGCTCTACGGCAAGGTCGAAGGTCTCCAGAAAGGAGAATTCACTGCAATCGAAGACGAGACCAATCGAACACTATTCTTTGACTACCTGCCCCTCTCTGCAGGCGGAAGAGTGCTGTTTGATGTCTTTACTGTGGCAGGACAGAAGCGGCACAGACACCAGAGGAAGGTGGTGCTACAGGGGACCGACGGGATACTATTCGTGGCGGACTCGTCGCCAGACCAGCGGGATGAGAACACGGAGAGTTTCGAGGAATTGAAGATGTTCTTGGGGGACGCGCTCGGTCGAGAGATACCGATTGTTGTGATGTTGAACAAAAGAGACCTCCCCAATCGGATGTCTAGGGATGAGATGCTCGATCTTCTGGGTCTAGGAGGCAATGTACCGATCTATGAAACCATTGCAGTTCAAGGCGTAGGAGTTAAGAGGGCATTCCAGGCAATAGCGCGAGAGGTAATACTGAAAAGAATGTACAAATGAATGGAGCAGGTGAGCCCACATGGGAGAGTCGCGCGAGAATACGCTTGAAGGTGTTTTGAACGAGCTACAGGGAAGCATTCCTGAGATAGAGGCCTGTGCCATAGTCAGTGTAGAAGGGCTCCCAATCGTGTCTGCTCTTCCGACCGACGTTGATGAGGCTAAGGTCGCGGCCATGACGGCGGCCATGTTGACGCTGGGTGAGAAAGCAGCTATCGAACTGGGCAAGGGGAACCTGGAGCAGGTCAATGTCAAGGGTGTTGACGGGTGGCTCCTTGTTGTCCAAGCTGGGATGAACGCTTGTCTGACTGTGTCCACCACAGCCAATGCAAAACTGGGTCTCATCTTCTTAGACATGAAACGCGCCGCAGAGAAAATCGCTGGAATGATCTAGTGCACATTCTGATACAACATCAACTCTATTAGGGGTCTGTCAAAAAAAAAACAATGAACAAGGTGCAAAGAGAGTTGAATCTGACTGGACCTGTATATCGATTGTATGAGTACTATCTCTTCCGCCAGTTAGATCGAGATCGCGCCCCTCGACACGTGGGCATAATTCTAGATGGGAACCGTCGCTATGCCAGAAAGCACGGTGTCGATGTGCCATGGTTCGGTCACCATCGTGGTGCTGCCAAGATTATGGAGGTTCTGCGCATTCTTTGGGATGCTGGTGTCAAAGTATGTACACTTTATGCTTTCTCCATCGAGAACTTCCAGCGGAGTGAGGAAGAGGTCCGCGAGATCATGAAGTTGGCGAAGGAGAAGTTCGGCGAAGTAGTCAGCAATCCAGATGTACATCGCCATAGGGTCCGTATCCAAGCTATCGGGCGTGTGGACTTACTCCCCGAAAAGGTACAACAAGCAATCCGAGCTGCCGAACAAGAAACCAGTGATTACAGTGATCATGTCCTGAATGTAGCCATCGGCTACTCGGGACGTGCAGAGCTGGTAGACGCAGTGCGTGCGATAGCGTCGAAGATAGAGTCTGGAGAGCTGGATTCTGATAGCATTGACGAAGAGTTGATTGAGAGTCATCTGTATACGAAGGGAACTCCGGATCCCGACCTGATCATCCGGACTTCTGGGGAGGAACGTCTGTCAGGTTTCCTCCTGTGGCAGTCGGCATACTCTGAACTCTACTTCGCTCAGATATATTGGCCCGCGGTACGACGCATAGACATCTGGCGCGCCATACGTTCGTACGAACGTCGCTCCCGTAGGTTCGGCAAGTAGGCGTTTCGGTGCACAAGGTGACACAGTCTTTTATATGTCAAACAAAGGAATCTCACTCTAGGAGACTACGGAAACTTGTCTCGTACCCCCGTAGAAGTGTACCAACAATTGGCAGAGACTCAAATTGAGGATGAGATTCCCTCGCGGATACATACAGTGGTCACTAGGTTTCAAGACTCCCAGTTCGCAGGCGAGCGACTCTCTGTCCATCTCACCCGTTTTGTCGATCTGTTCACCAGGCTTATCGCTCTGTTAGGTTCACACTCCGTCGCTGCGCTCTCTGACATGACGATGGCCATAGACTTGCTGGACTTCCTGACATCCACCTCCAAATGGTGGGTCATCACGAGGAAGGAGCCCGGATTCATCCTGAGACCTCCTTCTCGCGAGCCTCGTGACTTTATCAAGTCGGTCAGTGAATTGAAAGTGGGTCCAGCCACACTTGAGAGGATTTCTGCTGCGGCCGAGAGGTTCGGAGGATTTCTTGACGAGCACGATGTCGGCACTCCCGAAGAACGAAGTACTCTCTGTGACAACATGATATCATGCTGGGCGCTTCTCTCAGGGTTCACATGCAAGAGTCAGGGACGAAGCGTCACGACAGAGGCCGACTTCGAAACGGCCTACGACCTCATGAGAATCCTTCTCTTCTATGTTCCTCTTGAGGACTATCAGGCTCTCACGGCAGTACGTCGGATAGGTACGAGTCCGGTCCTTCCAAAGATCGTTGGTGTGGAGTTCTCACCAGGATTCGAACGGCTTCTGAACTCTTCACTCGCTGCCAATCTCGAGAAAGCTCATAGTGGGCAGTTAGTGGAGATGGCCGCTGCCACATCCGGTGCGTCGCGATCTCTGCTCACAAACTCTCTCCGTCTTCTCGCCCAGATACGGGCTGTGGAGAGAGGTCTGTCCCGTCTCGGTGAGGAGCACTATGACGCAATCATTGTTGAAACCTTTGAGATGTTCAAGAAAGTCGGCATTCCATTGACATCTCTCCAGAATGAGTCATCTGCAGGCCTAGTGTTTCAAGAGCTTCGCCCGGGGAGTGGTGTGGCTGAGCGAATTCAGTTCCTCGTCAGAAGACTTGAGGCTCTCATTGTCGACTCTACGGGAAACAAGGACTTTCTCCTTCAATACGCCAAACTGATTCCTCGTATGGTGGCTCTTCTTCTTCTGTTGGCCAGCAAGACTCGTGACTCAACAGAGTCTCCCATTGAAGACATTGACCTGAAGAGAGGTCTTATCCTCCTGCACAAGATTATCAATGAGTAGAAGATTCATTAGAAGGCTCAATCAGAATCCTCGCATCGACCACAAGGGCTCCCTTGCCCTTCTCGTATACGAAGGAGGGATTGCAGTCAAGTTCCGTAATCTCGGGGTTCTCCTGAACCATCTTCGAGATGCCCAGCATAATCTTCACCAGTGCGTCAACGTCACGAGGCCCCTCTCCCCTGACCCCCTCCAGAATCTTGTATGCCTTCAGCTCGGTGAGTGCCTCTAGAGCATCAGACTCTGTGAAGGGTATCAGTCTGAATGAAACATCCTTGAGCACTTCGACGAATATTCCTCCGAGTCCTACCATTATGGCGTGCCCGAACTGTGGGTCCTTGGTGACACCAACGATTATCTCTGTACCCATTTCTGCGAATTCCGAGATGAACACTCCGCGGCTGAGATTCACATCGACGCCCTTCTCGACACCATATTTCTTGGCATTCTCCATTATCTCGTTGAAGGACTTCCGTACCTCATCATCACTCTTGAGATTGACCTTCACTCCTCCAGCATCTGACTTGTGAAGAATGTCCTTTGATAGAATCTTTAACACGACTGGGTACCCTATTTCTTTAGCCTTCTCAACGGCCTCATTAGCGTTGACTGCCGTACCGTACGCAGGTATCGGAATACCGTAGGATGCCATTATATCCTTGGCTTCATGCTCCAGAACGAAGGTTCTACCCTCGTCGCGGACTGTCTTGAAGATCTTCTTTGCGACTTTCATCTTCCTATTGACCTCTCTCAGGTTGCTCACAATTCAGTCCTTTTTATTGTTTGTCAGAGTCCTGTTGAACTCTTTTCCATACTTGATTTCGCCATACTTGGCCAATGCCTTGGCCGCGACAGCGGCCTTCTCACCAGTAGTATAAGTTGGCACTCCCATAAGCTCCATGATTTCTCCTGCCTTCGTGGTGAAACCTCCGCCCATCGATACCACGACAAATGGGATTCCCGACTGTCGCTGGTGGTTAGATATGACATTGGTCACATCCATGTCCAGGCTCGGTGTTTGAAGCAGCATACCAACGACGAACATGTCATACTCGCCGCTCTTTATGGCCTCGTCAAAGACTGCATTATATCTCCCGGAGTTGGTGTCTCCCACCACGTCGATTGGGTTTCCCACTGCACAGTACGAGGGGAGTCGCTCATGCAGACGTGCATCAAGTTCGGGAGATGGGCTGGGAATTGCCAATTCTAGGGCCTCGAGTGCATCTGTCGTCATCACACCAAGCCCGCCTCCGTTGGTGACCATTAGTACGCGGTCACCCTTTGCAGGTGGCTGCATGGCCAGTGCCTTCGCCATGTCAAACATGTGTTCGAAGTTATCAGCTCTTATCACACCCGACTGGTGGTACGCAGCATCTGCAACACGGTCTGAACCAGCCAATGACCCGGTGTGTGAGCTGGCTGCAGCCGCAGCTCTCTTTCCTCGTCCAGACTTGACAACAAGAACGGGCTTGTCCTTTGTGACCTGTTCGGCCATCTCAAAGAAGGTCCTCCCTTTCATTGGGTCGTACCCCTCAGTATAGAAACAGATGACCTGTGTTGAAGGATCGTTGCCAAGATAGCACAGCAAGTCATCGTCATCCACATCACACTTGTTCCCCAGACTCACCAGCTTGCTTATCCCCAGACCGAGTTCTGCAGTCCAGTCCGATATGGCCGCTGCGAAGGCACCTGACTGAGAAACCAGCGAGATATTGGCCACATTGCTCGGTCTCGGTCTACCACACCTATACTCTGGAAGGAAGAAGGTGTCTATGTGGGTCTGCGTATCAATGACTCCCACACAATTGGGGCCTATGATGCGAATCCCGTGTTTGTTCGCAATTGCAACAACCTCGTCCTCAAGCTCTGCACCAACCGGTCCAGTTTCAGAGAAACCTCCAGAGATGATTATTGCCGCCTTACAACCCTTTGCAGCAATGTCCTCGAACACTCGCGGTGTGATTCTCGCTGGTACTGCGACCACGACCAGGTCCACAGGATCCTCGATGTCCTGCAGGGATGGATAGCAGGGTACCCCCAGAATCTGCGAATATTTCGGGTTCACTGCATAGACCTTACCGGTATATTGTGGCTTGATGAAGTTTTGAACAATTGCTTGTCCAACACTGTTCTGGCTGGCAGAAGCCCCGTATATGGCGACGCTCTTGGCGTTGAAAAAGACATCAATTGACTCTGTTGATATACAACTCATCCCTTTACACGCATCCGCTCAGGTTGAGCAGACCAAATTGGCCTTGTAGATGTACTTGTACATTGCCATATGAACCAGTCGCCTTGAGAATGACATAGAGGAATGCTAATAGCACGACTCTTGCACCTCATGTCGAGGCTGTTTGATTGACCTTTGATATACTCACAGATGGGCAGGTCATCCTTCAGGCACGGTCAGAGGAACTGGATGGGTGGATGAAGACAGCATTTCAAACTCGCCTTGGTACATTTGGTAGAGATCTCACCTGCTTCAGTCCGACGGCGTATCCCCACAACATACCAGAGCATCAACAGAAAAGTCCCCACAACTTTGTTTCACTGAGTGTGACAGGAACGTCTTGCTCACTGAACTGTGAACACTGTCAAGGACATCTTCTCAAGGGAATGGAACCCACTCTCACTCCAGATGCTCTGTTTCAACGTTGTGAAGAGGTTCGAAATCTTGGTGGCGAAGGAGTACTCATCAGTGGTGGGTCAGACTCCAAGGGTCATGTTCCCCTCCTTCGGTTTGGTGATGTCATTCGTCGTGTCAAGCAGGAACTGGGCCTAGAGGTCGTCGTTCACACCGGTCTAGTTGATGAAGACACTGCCCAATCCCTTGCGAATGCAGGTATCGACGCAGCGATGCTCGATGTGATCGGAGATGAAACAGTGTCTGAGAATGTCTACCATATCTCTGAAGGGCCCCATAAGATGAGAAGGTCTCTAGACCTCCTGGAGTTTCTTGGCATTCCAACAGTCCCCCATGTCTTGGTCGGCTTGGACTATGGAAGGCTCAGAGGGGAGATCGAGGCCCTTGAGATGATTGCACAGGGAATGCCCTCTGCCATTGTGATAATTGCGCTCAGTCCAGTACGAAGAACACCCATGGAGGGTATTGCGCCTCCGTCTCCTGAGGACATCGGGCGAGTCATGACCATTGCACGATTGGGTTTTGCTGACATCCCCGTACTGCTCGGTTGTGCTCGTCCCATGGGTTCTCATAAGATCATGACTGACAAGTATGGAGTCCTGAGCGGAATGAATGGTATTGCCATGATCAGTCAAGAAGGCGTCGAGTTTGCCAAGGAGAAAGGGCTCAGGCCATTGTTCGCTGATGTGTGTTGCAGCCTAGCCTATCAGTCAGTTGGATAGTCAATCACCAGTCGCCGGAAGATCCATCCTGCTGCTTCATACCCACCATCAAAGAACCATAGACCCACGGCTGATGGTAGAAATGCTGGCCACGGGATGGAGAGCAGAATCACCGTCACCTTCAGAGTGAATCGATATCTGAAGAATGTTGAAGCTCTCGGAGATGCGTTCCTATCAGCCCACACGTTTCCCTTCTCATCCAGCACTGATGCCATGAATAGCATGAAGAGCAGTGCAGAGAAGTCAAGCATATTGGATATGACGGGTAGTCCACAGATCAGGAGTACGCCACCAATCATCACGAATCCTGCTACAAAGGGTACCCGGTTCACCTTACCAGAGACCATGACCCCGGTTATGATACTGGCGAGTAACACAAGGTCCCACTCTGTCGTGGTCATCATGGTTCCAAAGAGGATTCCTGATAGCCCCAGAGTGATCCATGCAAGCCGCTCATTGTTGGACTCATCTAGCAGATCGTCTCCTTGCTTCAGAAAGAAGCCCATCATGAAATACTGGATGAAATAGAGCAAGTCTGCCATGAGAATCGGCTCACAAGAGAATGCATGAGAATAGTGGCCCCTCAGACTAACTATGACTTTTCATCGGGCTTGTCGCCCTCAGAAGCCTTTTCGCATCATCGAGGCCGGTTGACCTTCTGATGATGTGTTGATAAACCTCGTGAATACTACACCAACACGACAGGTGTGCCAATCGCCTGGCCGGGGAGATTGGTTCGGAACTTTGCGCGGACTGCTCCGCTGTTTCCGTGGGGTCCAAGAACCTTGCCCAGAAACTCGCGGCCGGTTTCCGATGTCCATTTCACCTTACGGCCAACCAGAGCAGCAGCTCCATCTCTGGACGAAATGTCGTTGAAGAGCAGGATCACCTGATTGGGGTGCTGAAGATGTTTTCCTCTACGATAACTTGACACAACACCCTTACGGCCTGCTAGTACGTCGCTCTTTGACATGCGGAGTCACTCCTCACTAGGAATTCTCGTGAACGCCCTAGGGATTGGATATAAGACTTACTGAATACCGGTGATTGTAAACTGGACAAACCTAGACATGTCTAGGCAGTCCTCCCACCAACGGCAGTGGGTCGTTGAACACACATGATGTTCCTCGCAGCATTCACATCAGCGTGAATATGTACTCCGCAGGTCTCACAGTAGAAGTACTCACCACCCCTCTTCTCCTCAGTGGAACCCTCATTCTCCACCCGGACCCCTCGCCCTCCACACACGTGACAGGTCTGAGAGGTCCATGCAGGGCTCACTGTCCAGACACCACCATACTTGTGACCCAGGGACTGCCGCATGTAGACCACGGCACTAAGGAACTTGGACCAGAGATTGGAACTCAGTCTCCATGAGAGAGTCCCCCAGCCGGGGGGTGCGGAGTAGTTCTTCAGGTTCTCAAAGTACAGGGTCCTCACCCCATGCTCCTCACACCACCACACCGTCCGAGAGGCCACCTGCCGGGCTATCTCCCCGTCCAACCTTCGGACCTTTCTCCATATCGCCTGTAGATGTCTCTCCTTCTTCAGAAGGTGGGCCGGAGGACTCCTGTCCGGATGCTTGCGCTCCCAGTTATTCCTCATCTTCTTCACCTGAGAGGTGAGCCCGCGGGTCTGCTGTCTGAGAAGGTCCCTCTTTGAGAGGAGCTCCCCGAAGGAGATCATCTCGTCAACGAACCCCCCGTTCCCGTCACCAGTGGAGAGGACTACGGGCACTCGGACTCCCCGGTCAGCTCCTGCTCTCCTACTATGGGTCCGGGTGCCTCCGAGTTCCGCATCGGTCATCTCTCTCGTTGGAGGGAGGAAGGGGATCTGAAGGACGACTCTATCACCCCTCAGGAGAAGTCGGGGTGGTCCACACTTGCGTGCCTTCCTGAGGCGTGTGATCTTCTCCTGAAGCTCTGTCATCTTCTCAGAGTCCTTCTCTTTTCTCGACTTGAGTCGTGCATACTGATAGGTTGCGTGTTGAAGTCCAACAGTGTTCATGAGTTGCTGGTGCATGTCCTCAAACTTCATTGCTCTGAATCTGAGCCTCGTCGCTCGATGTCGGTCTCCTTCTCTCTCTGCAACAGCAGCCTTCCCTCTATCCTTCTCAGCCGCTCTGGGCAACCAGTCAAGGAATCGGAAGGCCAGAGTTCTTGTCCGGTAAGGCGACGCTCCATGTTCGGTGCCCCGCAGAGGTTCTGGAAGTTTCAGGAAGAGGAAGAGTTCATCCTCGCGCTCTGGGTCCTCAGAGTACCAGTATCCCTGCCCCGGACTGTTCTCGGTACTGGCTGAGAAGTCCTCGGTATACGACAGCATCTGGGGAGTGGAGAAGGGATATCCCTCCGTGCTGAAGTTCGCAAGAAGACCCTCGGCCAGACGCAGTACCGTCTCGCTCATGCTCTTGTCTCTCAGGTAGTTACTCACGCGCTTGCGCTGGTAGCTACGGTAGCTGAGGGGTTGCTCCAGTTCTGTCAGGATGTGCTGGTCCAGAGTCTTGCGCAGCTGTCTCAGAACGGAAGCCGTGTAGTAATACCCAGACCCATTGTCCTCTATGGCATTGCATCTCTTCCTGACCTCCTTGATCATCTTGGAGGGTATGTACCTGTTCTTCAGGAGCTGGAGGAGACTGTCTGTGTCTGTGGACACATGGGCGATAGCACTGCTCATGAGCTGACGCCGCATCCAGTCTGAGAGGGTGATACGGGCCGCCTGTTCCAGGACGTTGCGATACATCCTCTCAAAGCACTGCTGCTTGATGTCCTCATTCTCCTTGTATGCGAGATACTCCTCCTTCTTCAGGAGTGTGTAGCCCTGTCCTCTGTACGAACTCAGCTCTTCCCCAAGTGTATCCAACCGCCCGGGGACGGCATAGATCCTGTCGAGGACAAGGTTCACCAGTTCTACATACTTGGAGAAGTACGAACCCAACAGAGAGAGGGACGCCCTGTTGACCTTCTGTCCGGTGGCCCGTTCCAACTCTCTACCCAGAGAACGTGTTGGCGTGGACTTGTATCTCGGATCGGGTCGCTTCCCTCGCCCCCACTTGTTGACCTCTCTCTCTGGAGAGACCAGTGTGAACTCCTCCACGAGGTACTTCAGGCCCGTGTACTGGTGCCCGGTCGATGACGGCCTTTTATATTTGTCATCCATTGTTCCTTGCCTGGTGGAATCCATTTCGGACCCCTGCTTCCGGGAATGACGCCGGACTGTTCTTGTCATCAGATGTGCACCTCTCTTCTGTCAGGCTCTGGGGATTTATTCTCATGGAGCCTTTTATACTTATCAAGACAGAACGGCAAAATCTCGCCTTATAGTTGCGATTTTTCTATTTTAAGCAGGGATATCACCGATTTCAATTTCCAATTCTTCCAAGTTATCCTTATAAAGAAACTAACGGTTGAGTTGCAGAGAATACATGACGGCATCAGGCAGGAAGAAAAGGCGGGCAGACCACTTCCAGCCCCATGTCATTCTGGGTAGGTCTTCCTACAAAGGACTGCGCGCCACTGTGAACCTACTGAAGCAGAGGCAACTAGGAAAACACGGGACGTTGTACACTCGTGCCCGCCGTCTCTTTGACCAAGCCCGCACAAGACTGGAGAGCTCGGACTTGTCCTACAATCCACTCTCTGACGTCGAGCCCAACATCAGAAAGGCCTTCCTTGAATACTGCTGGAAGAGCACGGTTCCGTATGGAAATGAGGAGTTCAAGCGGGTGTACGACTGGCGTAAGGGGACGGTGGGCCCTCTCAATTCCTTGTTCAACTATGCAGGAGCCCGCCTTCGCGATCTTGCCGTGACACAGTATCCTTTTCCAGAACCGGAGTTCTATCAGGTCTGGAGATATGCAGACGGAACGGTCAAGGTTCATCCCAAGAGGGTCATTGATAGGTTGGAGTCAGACGGCACTCTGGAGAGGCTCAAGAAGGCGCAGGGGTTTACGGTATCATGGAGGGCCGGGTATCCCGGTACAAGAGATGCCCCGCGATACTTCCTTGCTCATCCGACTCTTCCCAGTCTTGACTTTGTGGACATGATCAGGACCCATGTCTTCGAACTCTGTCGGCAATGTTTCAGGCTTGCTGTGCCTGTGTCAGTTGCGCACCGCTATATCAGACTGCTCATTCACCGACTGCGTCCCTTTCTTGACTATATCTATACTCGGAGGGAGACAGGAGAGCCTCACTTCTACCCACGGGCCAACAGTGTCCTTGGCGAACTGGTCCGCGAGATGAGATCTCTCTATGCCAGGGATGTCGGGGTTCGAACGCGTGCCTCCCGGATTGACAGAGTGAGCAGACTGGACAGGACAGTGGGTCTGCTCAGAGGTGTCATCAAGGAGCACCTGAATGGCACGGAGAACGATGAAGAGAGAAGGGTCTGCCAGGACCTGTTGAACAAGATTGACACGGAAGTAATCGTGGACCGTGATGTGGAGAAGATGGTGGAGCAGGTCATCGGCATGGTCTCAGAAGAGGGAACACGATGGCATCGCATCCTCCTCTCCGGCCTTCATCATCCCCGGTCCTTGCGACAGGTGATCTTCTCTGGAGACATGATGGTGGACACCCCCTCCTCTGTCATTGTGGTAGCAGAACTCCCCCTGAATAGGAGGCAGGGGCAGGTGGACCTTGCTCTCTTCATCCGCAGGCGAGTACGGGAACAGAATCTATGGACGCCGGTCATGGTCCTTGAGGTCAAGACCAAGGGTGCCTTCGATCTTAGTATCTTTGGGGTGAGATCAAACCGGAGCAAGAAGGACAGGTGTCTTCCCGCCACTTACGTCTGGCGACGGCCTTTGAACCGTGAGGAATGGAATGCACTCACCACCTCTTCAGTGCGCAGGGACACGATTGTACAGCTGGAGACCTATCAGAAGGCCATCCTCACTGAGTACAGGGCTCTAGTACCATTTGACGAGGATCCGCCCACTTCACTCTGGAAGGGCGTTCTTGTTGTAGACCCGACGGAGAGTCCTGAGAACATCTATCAGGCCTTTCATGCCCTCCTGAATGAACTTGTGACCGCAATCTCTCTCAAGGAGCGCAGCATGTTCAACAGTTCTGCGGTCTATACTCTGCCTGCCACTCACGGGCCACCCGTCCGCGTCGCCCTCAAGATGCTTGGTTCTTCGGGCCCAGACTATCTCCTCAGTCAGGTCGCACCACCAGCCAGACCCACTGCGGAAGACCCCTTCGTGGAGAGGAGAGAGGACGAACGGTTCTTCACCCTCTACATCTCCTTGGCAGAACCGACCTCAGGAGGCGTTGCAGGGGCATGGTTGGCCCAGCTCTGGCACCTGCTGCATCACGTTCAGGAATGCAGAGGGTCAGATGAGATTCCAGTCTACTGGCTGGACCTGTTAGGCACATTCCGTTCAGAAAGACTGCGGCACTTGAGGTTTGCCCTCAGAACCCTCTTCAAAGAGAGACAAATCACTCGGGTTCAGTACGACCAACTCTCCCGTCTTGTGGGAGAGATCGTCTTCACGGACCTGAGCAAGGAGACCGACCGCATACTCCGTGGTGACGCAGAGGGAATTGATTCACTCATTGCCCTGACAAGTATCAGGGACGAAGGAGAGAAGATCATCATCGTGGACGGGTGGAGAGAACTTGAGGCAATGGTTCTCCCTCATCATCGTACCCTCGTCCAGTCTCTGGAACTGCGCCTTCTGGACAGTCTTCCCACTGCAAAGACAGACCTCATCTGGACGGACGGTGGTCAGACACACACGCTCACATCCGTGGCATATCAGCGAGAGTGCATTGTGCCTCTGAGATACGACTCTCCACGGCGAAGACACATCGACCAAATACTCTACAACCTGCCCCTGCCGTCGAGGTCCTTTGGCAGCCTTGCTCCCGCCCAAGACAACCTGCGTATCATTGTAGAGGACGTACCAACGAAGAGCCCGCCATGGATGACCATCATTCATGTTCCATACTTGACCAACGCGACACAACGGTTTGCAGGCCTGTCCTCTCGGGACGGACGTCTAACCCGGGGCCAGATCGAGTACACCACGATAACTCGAGGAGGGTCGTATCACCGCGGAGTGACCCTGTCATCCCTACAGGCATTTGTTCCAGACGTCTCAGAGGTGGAGCGTGACGCAATCATGCACAATGCCCTTGCACTGGTACCCAGCGTCACACGACCCCGAACACATACCGAGGATGACGAACATCCCACTGTACCGGATCGAGAGAGGCCCATCCTGCAACAGAGTACTGTGGTGTCGAAGGGTGGCCTGACCCTGACTGAACGACTCCGCTTTGTCCCTACGCGACCCCCTCCACGGCCCTCGCGCCTAAAGGGAAGGTATGTTGACCAGAGGCAAATCAATGCAAGGTGGTTGTACGAGACCAACCCTCTGTATCGACAACGAAGCAAACCGATGCCATCACCACCTGTGCGTCGGCCTCCCCTCCCCTCTGAGGGAGTGTTTCTCGCACCGGACACTGAGAGGTGCAGAGTGTGGGAGGTCAGACGGCTCCGGTCTGCAGCCCGCTTTCTTCAGACCCGACCCGTCCGAGACGATCTCCGGGAGGTGTTGAGGCAGGTCCTGTCCCTGTGCTCCGCAGTCACAACCGTTTCTGCTGGGCCCACAGTAGACCCATTGAAGACTCTGCGAGGCGTCCGCAATCTTCTCTCAACGGCTCCTGCCACCGCCAGAATCTGGGAACACATCAGACCACTTAGAGAAGAGCTAGTAGGACTCCTCAATACAGAGAACAGAGCAGTGATACAGGCGTCCCTTGAAGACGTTCCTGACCTGTTCTTGTTGTACGGGAACAACCTCTTTCTCATGATGTTGGTTGCGGCACACGAGAGCAGATCGATCCATTATGAGACACTCTGGCGTGCTGTGGGTGAGTGGACCCTATACCAGCTGGGTCTTCGTCCGGAGTGCGACACACCGACTGTGAGGTATGATCTACACACAGTCTACGAGGGTCTCCGGTCAAGGGCAGGCTTCTTCCAAGGCTCCAGGATTCCAGCGCAGGTGTTATCCACACCCCGTACCGGGCAGCTCATCTGGACAGACTGTCGTGACATGCCAGCGGTCATCATTGTCTTCCCCCACCGTGGAAGAGAAGTCGTGTCCGCCCTGCTCACAGGCATCACACCGGAGAGACTCGGCTATGGATGGTTCAAGAGCGAGAACAACCCAATCCTCAGAGAGAGCGCCCACCGGGAGGCCCTGACGTCTCCTGTCCGCACACCTGTCTACCTCACGAGGGTTGAAGATCAGACAGTCCTGTGGATCAGCGATGGAGAGGAGGAGCCGCTCTTGACCCCCTTCATCTTGAAGTATGGGCGTCCGGATAGTGAGCGCCACACGGTCCCCTGGGTCAGTCTCTCCAGTCCCTATGGGTTACCTCTCGAACACTTGGTGCCGCCGCCGGTGTTCCCTGTAGATGAAACAGCGGTGGATGCACATCTCCGGTCACAGGCCCAAGTTGGCAAGGAGGTTCTTTCCGTGACCCTCTCTGTGTCCGTGGATGAGGAGAAGGCAGTCTATGAGGTCAGGGCTCGGGGTGAAAGGTTCTCGGGAAGGAAACCCTTCTCTCGGACCATGGAGTTGGTACAGTTCCTACGGCACCCTATAACACGTGGTGTACCCTACCAATGGGACGGAAGACTGGTCACTTGGAACCATCACGAGGACATAGACTATGCGAACCTGACCTTTCTGGAGCCACTGGTGCGTCGCAGTGGGTTCTTTCCCAATGTGCACCAGTGTCCACACACGTGCAGGGAATTGCTGACAGCCAAGAGAGGCAAGAGGGTCACCATGGTCTGCCGTTCAGTGCACAATGGCTTCAGGGTGACCTTCAGTGGTCTGCCCAAGCGGTCACAGTTGAGGTCATGGGAGGGAATCGACCTTTCGGAAGACGACCTGGGTCTGTTGACCACATGTACAGAGCTCTATGATCCCCAGTGCAAGACAGTGCATCCAGTGGACCTGGATGTGTCGGGAGTCTTCGAGGCGCCAGTCCACCATGCTGAACAGTACCCCGCTCTCTACAAGGCACTGATACATGAAGCGAAGATTCGCGCCGGGGTCGAACCTGACTATCATGAGGAAGAGGAGGTAGATGAGAAGGAAGAGGAGGTCGAGGTTGGCTCTATGGTGGCCGAGGGGGACGTCTATCGGTCTCGTGGTGTCGACGTGGTCTCTGTCCAACGGAACAGACATGTGACGGTATGCCTCGAGTCTGACATGGGGGACATTGCGGAGGTTACAGTAGTGAAAGATGTGGAGGCTCTTGCGGAGGTCTCGACGTACGGTGAGGCGATTCATGAGGAAACGGTGGAACAGATGGTGGTACGAGCATTGCGGGCGTACGCCCTCTCCGACGAGGTGTTGAAGCATGTCAAGGCGGAAGTGGTGAGAACTCTCCACGAAGAAGGAGTAAGGTTCTCCGAGGAGTGATACGGCGGGACTGAGGTATACGAAGGGTGTTTTCTTGGGTTCTGCTGAAACAGCTCATTGGAAGATGCCGAGTCGTCGTACCGCCTGTGATACTGAGAACATAGTCTTCCTTCAAAGATCTAGATGATCAATGTCTAGCTTTGTCATGGTTTCTAGAGGCAGCTTTCAACCCATATCTTGCAGGTCTAGGACTCGATTCCGGGACCATCATCCGATGTTGTTTTTCCCGCCTGCAGTCTGGTGAACTCCCTCAACATCCTCCGTTCTTCATCATTGCCCTTGTCCATCAATACGTCCCTGACCGCCCATCCAATGGGGTCAGGACGCTGTGCGATTCTGAAGAGTGCAAACCACATCTGACCATCTCCCATCTCCCCGTGCTGGTACAGGTCCTCCACGATGCGTCTGGCCACTCCAATCTTGTCCTCCGAAACCTTCAGTGAGGTAGCGATGTTCTCCTCAGTAGTGTTGATTGCACGTACGCGCCAAGCCAGCTGTGCCGAGCTCATGAAGGTCAGGATGGCAACAAAAAGAACAACGATGATCTGGTCCAACAGGGTCTGGTAGTTACTGAGAGAGATTGACATTCCGACAATCGATGCAATGAGAACGACTTGAAGTCCAACGCCCTCTACAAGGGCATTGCCGAATCTCTGAACTCTCCATCCGTAGTATCTGGACAGGTGTGAGGAGGGTGACCTGAAGTGCATGATATCACCCAAGTACCTGTTTCTTGCCTGACGCCCAACATACAACCACACGGACTGAATGAAGAGGGCCTGAAGAATGATCACAAATGAGATGTAGTTGTAGAACGTCTGCATGGATTCCTCTCACCGTGATTTTGTTTAAAACGTATGGAAAGGCGCCTTCTCCGCAACCAATACTTTCAGTCACCTCTCCATGCCATTTCTATGCGCCACACAAGACGTTCACCATGCGGAAACATGAACGCCTTCCCCGTACACTTTCCTCTCCGAATGTTCTTGGTTGGTGAGCTTTGGTCCTGCCCTCCCGGATATGCGATCTGGGCTCGCCTCTATCTATTTCTCCTGACAGAATGACTTATCACAACACGGAGAACGTCGCACTCGGTGACAACCTTGGATCCAGTGGACCACATCAATCCAGAGAGGGTTTCCCGTATCGAAGAATTCTTGGATGCTGCGAAGAGGGTTGGAGTGTTGGGCGCAGGGAGGCTCGGTCGGGCGGCATTAATCACTCATCAGATGTTCAAGGACCCTGACTGTTACACCTTCTTATCTCTCTCCGGTCCCATGGTTCCTGGAGGTCTCCGAGGTACGATCCGTCATCTTGTTGAGAACAGGCTCATCGATGCTGTGGTCACTAGTGGCGCGAATGTTGTACATGATCTGGTGGAGGCATATGGTGGCCGGCACTACAGGGTGCCCTCCGGAAAGGATGACCTCGAGCTCAGACATGCCGGGATGGGACGTATCGCTGACATCTATGTGGATGAGAAGGACTTTGAAACCTTTGAGAAGGGAATCTACAGCTTCATCGATGGTCTGCCCTCTGACAAAATGACAACGCTGACTCCCAGTGAGTTTCTGTCAGAACTCGGTATGACCCTGGAAGACAGACAATCCATTCTGTACCATGCAGCTCGAAACAGCATTCCAATCTTCTCCCCGGGCCTTATGGACTCCATGCTCGGCTTTCACCTCTTCACCTATAGTACCATGAAAGCCCTCTCCCTCGACTTTGTGAAAGACCTGAGAATCCTCGGTGACATTGTCGCCCAACAGAAGAGGACCGGGGCCATAATGCTGGGTGGAGGGTTGACAAAGCACTTCACCATGGGTGCCACAATTCTTCGTGGCGGTCTCGACATGGCCATCCAGATCACCCTTGACCGCCCCGAGGGCGGCAGTCTTGGCGGTGCACCGCTTGTCGAGGGCGTGTCCTGGCAAAAGGTTCAGACCGATGCCAGCTTTGAGACCGTCATCGGAGATGCAACAATCATCTTCCCTCTGATCATCGCTGGACTGACATAAATGCCCCTCCTCTGCGGCCCGTTCAGTTGAGCTACTCCATAATCCTTTTATTCACTCCACAAGCGGTCACCATTGAATCCGGCCTATGCCGTAGACCAACTAGGTGATTGATATGGGAAAAAGACCTGGACACTGCTATCGAACTTGTGACCGGCCTGCTTTTGTGAGGAAGCGCTATATCCATAGACAACCGGCGAGCCGAATAGTCAGTTTTGACATGGGCAACACACGCGGAGACTTCGAGGTCACCCTCTCACTAGTGGGTCTTGAACGGTGCCAGATTCGTCACCAAGCCCTAGAGGCTGCCCGTATTGCTTCGAACCGTCACATGACGAAGAAGGCAGGCCGGCAGAACTACCACCTGCGGATTCGAGTGAAGCCCTATCACTACCTTCGTGAGAACAAGATGATCTCCGGAGCGGGGGCGGACCGTGTGCAGGATGGGATGAGAAAGGCTTGGGGTAAGGTGATTGGAATTGCTGCGAGAGTGAAGCCCGGACAGAGCCTCATCACAATCCGAGTGAACCGTCAGCACATCGCTGCGGCCATGGGGGCTCTAAAGAAGGCTGCTCCAAAGATGCCGACACCCTGCAAGATAGTCTTTGATGAGATTGATCCGGAACTCAAGCGAAAAATGGGCTACGGAATCTAGTTCTTGTCCGACTCAGACTCTTCCAGCTTCTCATGCAGCTTGCGGACCACGCCCGTCATCGTGGTGACTTCTCTACCTGTCATGTATGCCCTACCCAAGAGGTTTCTGAACACCTGCTTGGCAATGGGCTTCTTGTGCTCCTTCACGTTCAAATGGTCGATTATAGCGTCAAAGTGCATGCAGACCCTCTCGCGTTCATCACGAGTGGCCGCTCGGGCCTCAGTGAACTCCTTCTCCCTCTTTGGTGCGTACCTTGAGAACAGGTCATAGAGCACCACTGCAACAGCATGGCTCAAGTTGAGGCTGGAGTATTGGTCGGAAGTTGGAATAGTGAACGCCAGGTCACAGAGACCTATCTCTTCATTCGTCAGTCCGTTACTCTCCCTGCCAAAGACCAAACCAACCTTTCCCTCCAAGGCCAATGGATTAGGAAGGTCCTCCAAAGGTACCACTGCCCTAGTCACACTATGATTCCTGCCAGCTCTTGCTGTCGCAGCCCACGTGGCCTCCAAATCCTCAAGTGCAGACTCGAGATCGGTGAAGACTCTTGCTGACTCGAGGACGTCAATTGCATGGACCGAGAAGACCTTGGCCTCTGGCTCAGTTCTGAGGTCCCTACCGGCTATTCTGAGCTCACTCACTCCGAAATTCGCCATGACTCTTGCAGCGAATCCGACATTGCCCGGGGTTTCGGGCTCGACGAGGACGACGACTACGTTCAGCATTCTGGTCAAGTGGTCAACTCCAATCTAGGTGTGAGTGAGTTGCAGGATGTCACCATCCTGTAGGGGATAGTTGAGACCGACCGTTCTGCGTCGAATCTTATCATTCTCCCTGATTATGACTGCCGACCTGAACCTCTCCACGAAGAGTGCCTTGTGTACCTTTCTTGCAGCATCCTCTACCACAGACCCCTCCGGCAACACAATCGGCTTGTTCTCTCTCTGTTTTCCCGGAATCTTCGTATACACCCGAAGGATATCCAGATGCTGATAGAAGGTCCAGCTCATGGAGTCTAGGTTCTCGCCCCTCTGGGCCGATACCGGAACAACATCGAACCTGTCAGCGTACTTCTCTTCCAGCTCGTGATATCGTGCCTGAGAGCCTTCTGCATCGCCCTTCGTGGCAACAATCATAGCTCTCACATAGGCCACACTCGAGTCCATTGCATCAACAAGCTGTTGGAATGTGGCTGGCTTCTGGAATCTTACGATAACATTGGTTATTCTTCTTGCCTTGAGAAACTCCTTGACCTCGTCGATGTTCCCCTGATAGTTCTGGGCCCCGTATATCATATGTCCTCCCAGACCGACCCGTTCGATTCTTACCGCTGACTTCTCCTTGTTCAGACGAATCCGGGCTGAGTCGAGTTCCTTCAGGATTGTATTCATCTGAGTGTCAATGTCCTGTGAGAGATCTATAATGAGAGCGATACAGTCCGTGTTTCTGGCCACCGAAAGTGCCTGCCTACCAATCCCTGCCTCATGACTCCCCTCAAAGACTCCGGGGAGTTCGACCAGCTGAATATTGATGTCTTCAAGAGTCAACATCGCAGGAGTGGGGATAGGTGTTGTGAATGGATAGTCTCCCACATCCAGCTCAGCATTGGTCACTGCGTTGATGAGGCTGGATTTTCCACTGTTTGTGACTCCTACTAGACAGACCTGCCCTGCCCCCTCCTTTCTGATAACACCCTCCTCGACTCCACCCCCACTTCTGCGAGCCCTGTCCTGCTCCCTCTTCTTCTCCAGTTGTGCCTTGAGTATTGCAAGCTTCTTTCTGTAATTCCCCACCATTCGTTCTGCGCCCTTGTGACGGGGCGCAAGTGAGAGCAGCTTTTCAAGTTCTACTATCCTCTGAGCCAAGTCTTCTGTTTCTTCGTATATTATCCTCTGCTTGTCGAACTCAGGAGTTACATTGGTCGGCAAGTGGCTCACCTGTCATGTAGTGGTGTTACTGAGGAGAGTCTTCTAGGCTGTTATTATGAAGCTTTCTTCACTGACACTCAGCGGCTCTGTCTGAGAGGACATTCAACTCAAGGATGAACCGCGCGGGACTTGTGCGAGATGGGAGCCCCATGGCGTTCTTCAATTCCATATCCGGTGCATACAGGAAGGTCCCCTCTAGATGACCTCCTCTGAAGTCAGGCCAACTGTCAACTTCCTCCCTTGTGATGTACAGTGTATCTGTTCCCCAGCGTTCGAGGAGGGTTTCAAGAGTTGTTCTCTCTACTACTATACCGTTATCAAGGACTCTAGTTTCCCCTTTCTCAGTTTCCATTACGGTGTCAATGGCCTTGAGCAAGAAGAAGGATATCGATCTCTCATCCGGAGAGACCCTTTTCAATGACGCACCGGGAAAGGAGATCATAGTCACAAGTCCATCATCCCGTCTGAGAAACGAAACGATTACGTCTCTTCGCAAGTCGCCAGACACGAATAGGCCCACATTGACACATCGGCACATCATGACGGTTTGTTCGGAGTTCTGACCAGACTTCACAGAGGCTTTGTCTATCACTATGTTGTCAAGAACAACGACGTACCTACGCATCCCATCACATACCTTGCAGCCCCGGCGGCAAGCCAGGGATACCACCTTTTCGGCCTCTTCGGCCTTTGGTCATTTGCTTCATGACCTTCTTCATCTGTTCATGCTGTTTGAGAAGCTCACGAACCTCGCTCGGTGATGTACCGGAACCGAACGCAATACGCTTGATTCTTGAGGATTTGATGAGTTTGGGTTCGTCCAACTCCTCCTTTGTCATAGAGTTCATGATGACCTCCCACCGCTTCATGTTCTCCTCTTGAATCTCAGCCATCCCTTCAGGCAGCTTGTATTGGAGTCCGAGCATCTCAAGCACTTTTCCCATCGGTCCCATCTTCCTCAGCTGCTTCATCTGGGCCATCATGTCACGAAGGGTGAACTTGCCCTTCATTATTCGCTTGACTTGGTCCTCCTCGAACTCTATCTGAGCCTCTTTCACCTTCTCGACGAGACCTTTGATATCAGACATTCCGAGAAGTCTTCCTGCGAACTTGGTCGGATTGAATGGTTCAATCGCGTCCATTCCCTCCCCAGTACCAATAAACTTGATTGGAGCCTTCGTTGCCGCCACGGCTGAGAGCGCCCCGCCACCCTTTGCGCTCCCATCAAGCTTTGTGACAATGATTGAACCGATGTTTGTCGCTTTCTGAAACGCACTGGCTTGGATACCGGCTTGTTGACCCAATGTTCCATCAATCACGAGGATGATCTCTTGAGGCTTCACGGCCTTTGAAATATCCCTCATCTCCTTGATGAGGCCCGTTTCTTCCCGATGCCGACCGGATGTGTCAAGGAGGATGAGTTCAACACCTCGCTTCTTCATCTCCTTGAATCCGTTCTTGGCCAGTTTGACAGCATCCTTCTCTTTCTCATCACCCCAGAACTGAACATTGGACCGCTCTGCCAGCATCTTCAGTTGGCTGTAAGCTCCGGGTCTGAAATTGTCAGCACATATGACGCCTGCTTTGATACCTCTCTTCTGGTAGTATCGAGCCAGCTTTCCCACAGTCGTGGTCTTTCCAGAACCTTGGATTCCGACCATCATCACAAGGTTGGGCTTTCCGGGATGGATCGTAAGTGGAACGTTCTTCTCCCCTAGGAAGAATGCAAGTGTATCCCACACCACCTTAACGATGTGCTCTCTTCTCGACACTCCCCGTGGGAGGTCTTCATCAAGAGCCTGCTCTTCCACTCGTTTGGTGATGGCCATGACTAGATTGACATCTACATCCGCCACTAGCAGTGCCCGCTGGATGTTTCTTGTCAACTCCTTGACGAGTTCCTCATCAATGACGCTCGCTCCAAAGAGTTTCTTGAGTGCGGAATTCAACGACTTCCCTAGACCTTCTAAGACCAAGACCATCACATCGACTTGCTGCGGTTGTCCTCGCAGAGCACATATCAACCTTCGCCTTCAACTGCAGCATTAGCCACAATGTCTAAAACAGATGAGTCTGCACTCACAGTCCCGGGTGCTCTTGTTGTCCAAGGATTCTGAATCAAAGATACGAATTGTGAAGATACGAGACGGGACCGTTATCGATCACATCCGAGCTGGGAAGGCGTTGGATGTCTTGAAAATCTTGGGTATCACCGGAAAGGAAGGTAATGTGGTCACGTTGGCCATGAATATCAGTAGCTCCAAGATTGACAGTAAGGACATAGTGAAGGTAGAGAATAGGAATCTCTTGGATGCTGAAGTTGCGCGCATTGCTCTTGTCGCTCCAGAGGCCACAATCAATCTGATCAAAGACTCAAGGGTAATCAAGAAGACACGTGTAGAATTGCCCGATATAATCACAGATGTTGTCACCTGTCCTAACACTCGATGTGTGACCAACAAGGAACGAGAGCCCATACACAGTAAGTATCAGGTAGTTTCCAAGAAACCACTCCAGCTCAAGTGTCTGTATTGCTGGACTCTGCTTGAAGAGGAGGACATCATGAGCTATTTCTCCAGTTGAGATGTTCAAAGTCAACTTCCAAATGCTTTTTAGCGATCCGTAAAAGCATGACTCCATCTGAATGTAGTAGGTGCACTCATGTCTAGTGAGAGAATCGCAGTCATAGGTGACAGGGATACGATCACAGGCTTCCGACTTGTGGGTGTGAGCGAGTGTGGCATACCCAAATCTGCTGATGACACACGGAATCTTCTCATGAAGTATTTTCGAGATCCGACGATGGGTCTCGTTATGATTACAGAGCCTCTGGCAAGAGAGGTGGAAGACACAATCGTTGAGTTGTCTCAGGCCCCAGTACCGGTGATTCTCTTGATTCCTGATAGGGATGGCTCAACAGGTGCCCATGAGACAGTATTGAGAGAGCTCATTCGACGTGCAGTCGGTATCGAGATTAACATCTAGTGAGGGATTGACGATTTGACAGAACACAAAGGCAGAATCGAAAGCATTGCAGGTCCCGTGGTGAAATGTTCCGGCATCCCATCGGTCAGGATGTACGAAGTCGTTCGTGTGGGTACGCAACACCTCATCGGCGAAGTCATCGAAGTGGGGGATGAGGAGTTCACTACTCAGGTCTATGAGGAGACCTCTGGCATATCACCAGGAGAACCCGTAGAGGCCACTGGGGACTCGTTATCTGTGGAGCTGGGTCCAGGTCTGCTGGGGTCCATCTATGATGGTATTCAAAGGCCCCTTCCCACCCTCAAAGATATCGCTGGTGATTTCATTACGCGGGGTCTCTCGGTCGAAGGACTGGACAAGAAGAAGAAGTGGGAGTTTCGCCCGACCGTCAAGGTTGGTGCAACAGTGGAGCCAGGTGACATCATTGGCGAGGTGCCCGAAACAGGAATCATCACATCACGGATTCTGATACCCCAAGGCGTCAGGGGCGAGGTTGTTGAGATTGCTTCAGAGGGTGAATACACTGTAGTGGATCCCATCTGTAGGATCAAAGATCGCGAAGGTGATGTCCATGATGTAATCATGATGCAGCGAACTCCTGTCAGAGTAGGCCGCGCTTTCAAGGACAGAGTTCCTATGGATACACCTCTGATTACCGGACAACGAGTGATTGACACTTTCATGCCCCAAGCAAAGGGTGGAACAGGCGCGATTCCCGGGGGATTTGGGACTGGCAAGACAGTCACACTCCATCAGTTCGCGAAATGGGCTGACGCTCAGGTAGTAGTCTACGTTGGGTGTGGCGAGCGCGGAAATGAGATGACAGAAGCGCTAGAAGAGTGGCCCCACCTGAAAGACCCACGCTCCGGTCGCCCGCTCATGGAACGAACCGTTCTGATTGCAAACACATCAAACATGCCAGTGGCGGCAAGAGAGGCCTCCATCTATGTGGCAGTCACAATCGCCGAGTATTTCCGCGATCAGGGCTTCGATGTTGCCCTCATGGCAGACTCCACCTCTCGATGGGCTGAAGCACTTCGAGAGATTTCAGGTCGACTGGGACAGCTCCCTTCTGAGGAGGGTTATCCTGCATATCTTGGTTCACGCCTGGCTCAATTCTACGAGCGTGGAGGGCGTGTCAAGACCCTCGGATCCGATGAGCGACTGGGTTCAATCACACTCTGTGGAGCAGTTTCTCCTCCCGGAGGCGACTTCTCCGAACCTGTCACTCAGGCAACGCTTCGGATTGTGAAGGTGTTCTGGGCATTGGACAAGGACCTAGCAGCCCGGAGATTCTTCCCTGCAATAAACACGCTGACATCATATTCATTGTATCATACAACCCTTGAGAAGTGGCATAGAGCCAATCTCGGACCTGACTGGCCTGAACTGGTGAAGGAAGCGCTTGCCATTCTGCAGAAGGACCAGGAACTCCGAGAGATCGTTCAGCTTGTCGGTCCTGATGCATTGCCGGAGTCAGAGCGTGCCACACTGGAGGCTGCCAGGATGATTAAGGAGGATTTCCTCACGCAGAGTGCACTCCACGAGGTTGATACATACTCTCCTATCGGGAAGACGTATCGGATGCTACGTGTGATTATCGGTTTCGCCCGGAAGATGATTGACTCTGTCAAGATGGGCGTTCAGGTACGTCGAATCCTGGACCTCAGCGTTCTCGATAATATTGCGAGAATGAAGATTGCCCCTTGGGATTCCTACGAGGAACAGATGGATGCCATAGAGAAGAAGATGGAGCGAGAGTTTCAGTCGCTATACCATGAACTGTCCGATGCAGGTCTCCTTCTTCAAAAAAGCACATAGACCAAATGCGTGGGCTTTATGCCCAGGGACGACCATCTCATGAGTGCGATGAATCCTCAAGATCAACAACTTCAGGACCTGCACGAATCTATCATGCGATGCAAGCGGTGCTCCCTCCATGAAACCAGGTTGAATGCAGTTCCCGGCGAAGGACTGTCGAACGCATCTATTCTCTTCATTGGAGAGGCTCCTGGTGCTCGTGAAGACGAAACAGGCCGTCCCTTCGTGGGGAGGTCTGGCCAACTCCTCACGCGTCTATTGAGAGACGTGGGAATCGCGAGGGATGAGGTCTTCATCACTTCTATTCTCAAGTGCCGTCCTCCAAACAACAGAACCCCCCTCAGGTCTGAGGTTGAGGCATGTCGTGAACATCTTGAGCGTCAGATTGAGATGATTAATCCAAGAGTGGTGGTATTGCTCGGAGGTGTAGCGATATCTTCCATCATAGGACCTTGGAAAGTGTCGGAGGCTCATGGTAGTTTCTTCGAAGGTGATGAGGATCGCATGTACTTTATGACCTTCCATCCTGCTGCAGCACTTCGTTTCCCAAAAACACTTGAACTGATGACTGAGGATCTGAAGAAGCTCAACGAGTGGCTCTAGAGGTCGTTATATTCTCTGGCACACACAAGTGTCCGTGACGTAGATGCCATTTCCATTGTTACTCTCACTCAGCGACTTTCCTTTTAATCAGTCCGCCGATTCCTGGCTCTCTGTCATTGATACCATTCTGAATGTCTTCTATGCTCTGGCAGTGAGAGGGTATCTTCTGCTGGTCTTGCTGGGCTTCATAGTCTATGCCACTGGCTTGAGTGATGGGAGTGCAAAGGGATTGGTGGCTGTTGGTGTCTTCATCTATCTGTTCGGCCCGCCTGCTGTCAACTTCCTTGGTTCAGTTTCAGGTATTGACAATATTACCATGGATAGTGCTACGAGAGCTTGGATTGACGTATTCCAGCTATCCGACATGGAGGTTGTCGCCCTTCTAGTCTGGGTCGGCGAACTCGTCGCAGCATTATGCTGTCTCACAGGGGCGATTCTGTATTTCACTCCCACTTCAGGTGAGATGACCACCAAGGGAAGAACACTGATCATTAGAGCATTGATGATTTCTCCTATCCTTGTGTTCTTTCACATGATTCCGTACCTCTGATTGGTACTTCACAAGTCTTAAAACTTGGATGAATCTACCTCCCCCTCCCCAAGTCGTTCAAGAGGTGGTCTCTCATGTCCAAAGAATCCTCTATTGTCTACAGAACAGTTTCTGATGTCAGTGGTCCCCTCCTTGTTGTAGAACAGACTCACGATGTGGCCTACAATGAGGTGGTCAAGATTAGAGCTCCAAACGGGGACCTCCTCACAGGCACGGTCTTGGAGACCGGACGGGGTCGAGCAGTCATTCAAGTGTTCGAGGGCACAAGTGGGCTCGACACAGATGTCACGGCGGCTCGCTTCACTGGCGAAACGATGAAGCTTCCAGTGTCTACAGAGATTCTTGGGCGTGTTCTTGATGGTGCCGGAAATCCTCTTGACAAGGGTCCCCCTCTCACAGCAGAGGACCACTGGGACATCTATGGCTCTCCAATCAATCCCTACGCACGACAATACCCTCGACAACCGATTCAGACAGGTCTCTCGTCGATTGATGGCCTAAACACTCTGGTCAGGGGTCAGAAGCTTCCAATCTTCTCAGGTTCCGGACTTCCTCACAATAGGATTGCGGCGCAGATAGTGCGCCAAGCGAAGATTCCTGGAGAGGAGAGTGAATTTGCTATCGTGTTTGGGGCCATGGGAATCACCGCCACCGAAGCACAGTACTTCATGGACTCCTTTGAGGAGACCGGTGCTCTGGAGCATACAACTCTCTTTCTCAATCTGGCAAATGATCCGGCCATTGAACGTATCATTACACCGAGAGCAGCGCTCACAGCCGCCGAATACTTGGCCTATACCGCCGACATGCATGTCCTCGTCATCCTCACTGATATGACAAACTATGCAGAGGCGCTGAGAGAGATTAGTGCGGCACGGTCTGAGGTTCCCGGCAGGAGAGGTTACCCCGGGTATCTGTACACAGATCTCAGCCTGATCTATGAACGTGCGGGTCGAATCCATGGGAGGAAGGGCACAATCACTCAGATGCCGATTCTCTCAATGCCACAAGACGACATGACCCACCCGATACCAGACCTCACAGGCTACATTACGGAGGGACAGATCATAGTTGGTCGCGGAATGCACAGGCGTGGTGTGTACCCACCCATTGACCCGGGACCTTCACTGAGTCGATTGATGAAGGAAGGTATTGGCGAGGGAATGACACGCTTTGACCACAAGGAGGTCCAAGCACAGTTGTACTACGCGTACTCAGAGGGGCGAGACCTTCGAGACCTCGTGGCCGTTGTTGGATCAGAGGCTCTTACGGATAGGGACCAGAAGTACTTGGCCTTTGCAGACAGGTTTGAGAATGAATTCATCAATCAAGGGGAGTTCGAGGACCGATCCTTTGAGCAGACCCTCAATATCGGTTGGGATCTTCTGAGCGACTTCCCAGAGCGAGAACTGAAACGCTGTGATCCAGAAACCATTGCTTGGGCGAGAGAGAAGGCTCTGTACAAACCAAATTGAGTCACTCGAAGTCTGTCAGTCTGGTCTGCTGTCCGCCGGACAGTTCGTCAGCGATGGTCCTCTGGAGGTCATGGTAGAACACGTACGTATTGTGAAAACCGCGTCTCCGATTGCGGTTGTTTCCTCTGAACACTATCACCTCAATTCCCACCTGTCGGCAGATGGCACACGAGCACTGTTTCCAAGGTCTCTCAGTGAGTGTCTTCTTGTAGGCATCAGCGTGGTCTCTCTTGTCACCGAGAATCGAGTCATACCAGAGCACAGCCTCTAGAACCTCATCGATGTCTGCTTCCCCCTTGTCATACATCCTGATTAGGTCCATACAGGCCGTGTCCATCGATTCAAGTTCTTCCTCACTCATGTATCCACTTTGCAGAATCTCTTTCGCTCTGGGGCTACGATTCCATTGGGGCACTCTAATAGCGGCATACCCTCTTCCCCCTGGCAGGATATAGTTAGATCCTGCTCCAAGCCACGCCCTCCTGAGGTGCGATGCCGAGTCAAAGGAAGTCACGCCCAGTCTGAGCAAATCGCCGATGGCATTGAGCCTGGCCACACCAAACAGGTGAACTCTCACACGCCTCTTTGATTTCAGAATCGCCTCGTGAACTCCGTTGAGTGCGGCAAGAACTACCGGTGTCTGAGACCTAGTCAGCCCTCCTACTGCAATATACTCATAGCCCATGTCAAGAAGACTCTTGGTGGCAGACTTGTACGAAGCAGGATCCCATCCCTGCGCGGCGCCGACAGGAACGTAGTCGTAACCCTTGCTCTCATGTCTCTGGATGAACTCCTCTGCGTTCTTGAGTGTCAATTCGAAACGCCTGTGTTTCTGGTCCTCGGTTGATTTCACTATGAGATGGTCGACGCTGACGCCGTAATCGAACCCCAACCGTTGATAGTAGTCAGCAATCTCATTGGTTGAGATTGGCGGCATGTCTTCCTTGATGTATCCATACGCTCCACAGTCACCAAAGACTGGTCCATCAAATCCAAGGTATTCATGGATGCCAACAGACTCTATTCTGGTCATGGTCTTCATATTGTCCTCAATCTTCATCTTCGATGCAAGGATTCCATCATAAGGGGCACGCTCGTAAATCTGATGCGAGGTCACCTTGATGCCGTCAGTGGGTTCATCGTGGATGAAGTCGTAGTTCAGATCAACAAAGTCATCCCACCAAGGGATGAAATAGAGCATCGGCTTGTCATCAGTCATGTCACTCACTAGTCTGTACTGTGGAGTTGCTTCTCAGTAATGGTAACCACTTATCAAGATGTATGCTCAACACGTGACATTTGACTATGAACGGTGAGGTAGAGATGAGGATACTTGTTATCGGAAGCTGCGGAAAGAAGAAGCAGACTCAGAGTCCGGACGAACCCAGCTGTACCGATCTGACCTCTCCAGACTCACTAGAAGTCTGGCAGAAACGACTCAGTTCCCTTACAGTAAGAGCACGGGAGATGTACACAGGGAATCAGAGCAGAGAGCTGACAAGGGGTGTGGACCTCCTCCGCAAGATTGATGGCGTTCACGTCACCTATGTCATAATCTCGGCCGGGTTTGGTCTTGTGGCCGAAGACGAGATGGTTCCCCCCTATGATTGCAGTTTCAGTGGGATGAAAAAGATGTATATTCTTCACAGAAGCAGACAACTGGGCATCGGAAAGCGTGTCGTCACGATCTCGCAACAAGGGTTCGATTTGGCCTATCTCGCGCTTGGAAAGAACTACCTAACCGCACTTGGGAGTGGGTGGGAGAAGAACATCCTGAACACAATAGTTGCTTTCGAGAAGGGGCTCATCGGAAGTAAGTATGCCATCATCCCATCTGGGAACAAAGCAGTCAAGTCCTTTTCAAACAGTGGATACAAGATTCATGGCGCGGCAGGTTTCAAAGGTGACCTCCTCAGAATACTGGCTGAACATGCTCTCAGCAGCGACGATTCATACGGGGAGGTCCTTAGCTGGAAAGAGCCGTCCCATCTCAGAAATCTCATCTTCTCAATGGGACATCTATGACCGTTCTCAAGTGCTGAAAGTCACCTTCTCAATCTCAGCTTTCCCTTTGTCACCAAGGGAAGTGTCGTCATAGAAGACGGTACCGCTGATTGAGTGCTTCTTCCCCCTATCCGCCGAGAGTTCAATCGTGAATTCTGTTTCCAGCGGCTCGACATCAAGTCCTGCCATCACGAATCCTACATGGATCGACTTCTTTGAGGCATTCCATCTAAAGGGTGACACCTTGTGTACGGACACTCCCTCTCCAACATCCAGTTGAATCACGACATTCTGATAGGGATGAAGGTATCTGTTCTCTATGGCACAGGTCAGAATGACCTTTCCATCTGAAACCTCAGTGTCCTTTGCGAGGTGGACGACCGGAGGGCCGTACTTGCCTTTGGCTGATTTCCTTCCTCTCTTGGAGCGTTCTCGTTTCTTCCTGAGTTCTTGTGGAAGCGTTTCTCTCCCAAGATGGCGACCCTGCTCAAGTCGCTCTGGGTCTTCCCCCCATGATATTAGCGTACGGAAGGAGTCCACTTTCACTTCGTTCAGTCTGTTCACAGTGATTCCTTGTTTCTCCTGAATCTTCCGGATACCCTTGACGACCTCCTTCTTGATTGCACTCTTTCGTACGCCCTTGAATTGTTCGTCCTCTGCTATCTCGGCTGTCATCCTGTCCACAAAACCGACTATCTCCCTTCCAATTCGAACCCTGTCCTGATTCTTCTTGAACCATTCTTTACGAGTGGTCCGCGAATAGTTGAAGGGGGCGAATGCCCTACAGGCCTCTTGCCACGGTTGTAGGCTCTTTGTCCCAATCTTCTCCCTGACCCTGCTATGGATTCTTGCGATCTCTTTGGCGTCAGGTTCTCTCTTTGGTGGTCTTCCTGGCATCATTACTCACCATGCCCGCATAATGCCCCTCCTCTGTGAAGTGCACAACAAAGGACACCTCATCAATCCAGGAGGTGTATCATACCTGCTATTGTATCCACATCAATCTCTTATAAACTCAGCACTTTCGATGATACTACGAAACCAAGCATTGTATACCTCACTACTACTCGATTCCGTGATGGAGATAGTGGTCTTTCTCCTTCTTCGCCCCAAAACTTCTCAGTCCCTCAGTTCTGAGCTGGTTCTTGATTGCTCTTGCGTCGGTGGATGAGATCTCTTCCTGTTTCAACAGAAAGTCGATAATCTCAACAGCTTGGTTCACCGTATCACATCTGCGAATATAGTCCACAACGTTCGGAAGGAATGTCTGTTTCTCGGGTGTTACATCCACTTCAGGCTCTTCTGGCATCGTTCGCACACCATCTATCTTGAAACTCTGGGTCTTGTTCTCTCTAAGCTCCTTTGCCAGAGATGGAAACATTCTTTGAAACTCGTCATCCTCTGACACCAGGTTTCACCGTCTGCCTTGGTTCTGAAAAGGCATGTTTCAAGAGTCATTCCCGTTGATTGACTTAAGAGGTTTGCCAAGACGGCCCAAACGAATCCGGATTACTCAAGAAAACCCCATGGCAGACCATGACTGAGATGTGAGGGGGCACTAGCCATGTCTAGAATTGGAATCCCAGTTTCTCTTGCAGCTCTTCTCCAACCACCATAACCTCCATACTCTGCGGCCTTGAGTATGACCGATCCAAGGCTCCGGTCGCCAGTCGAAAGGGCCGCTTGAATCCGCGCGGACCTCAAGTCGTAGGTCTCAATAGTCACTCTTGTTCCCTTGACTCCTTCCTGTATTCTTCTGAGGCGCCTTCTGAGACTGTCGATTGGTTGCTGGGGCTCTCTCTCCCACCGTGTCTGGGCCTTTGGGATGAATGGATTCACACTGGCCGTGACTCTCAACCCCGACGTTGCTGCAATCTCTCTGATCATTGTTGCAGTCTGATCAAGGTCTCGGTCTGTTTCTCCAGGAAGGCCCATGATGAAGTAGAGCTTGATTGATCTGTAACCTGCATCCCCCGCCATCTGTACGGCATCGAGTATGGATTCATCATCAAGTCCCTTTCCAAGTGTCGTGCGAAGTTCTTCAGAGCCCGTTTCAGGTGCGATTGTGAATGTGCGCTGTCCCCCCTCAACAAGACAATCAAGTAGGTGTCTTGTGACAGAGTCTGCGCGAAGTGAAGGCACTGATACCTCATATCCCTGGTCAACAATCCAGCAGACAAGTTCCTCCAGCCTATCAAGATCGCCGAGCGATGACCCAATCAGTGAAACCTTGTGAACGGGAGTCTGTTTCATCCCTGATTCTACCAGCTCCTGCAGTCTATGCAGCGAGCGAGTTCTCCTCGGTCGACACACATGTCCTACCAGACAGAATCGACAGGAGTGCCCACACCCCCTCGTGACCTCCAGCAAGAACGACTTACCAAACACGGGCGTGAGTCTAGACCCCTCTGGGAGGTCGGGCACGACCTGAGCCAATGGGTACTCTAGTGAGTCCAAATCTTGGACATGAATACGCCTAACAGTCTTGGGATTGCTTATTGGAACATATACGCCCTCAAGTTCACTCATCAATTCGATTGCTGACTGTCTGGACTCCGAGTCCCTCACGACGTCGACAATGTCGTGTATCAACAAATCGCCCTCACCAATTACAAAGGCATCCACAAAGTCAACGTAGGGCTCTGGGTTAGCAGTCACAACCGGTCCTCCCACAATGACGATGGGATCATCATCTCTTCTCTCACTCACTAGGACTGAAACGTTTCCTGCTCGAAGCATCTGCAACAGGTTGAGGACGTCCTCCTCATAGGTCAGTGTGAACCCGACAATGTGATTGTCCCTCAGCGCCCTCCCCGTTTCTACCGAATTTGCTGGTCCCACCGTCTGGTGTCTGAAGTATCTCTCACATGAGGTGTCCTCCCTCAGATTCAGTGTCCAGTAAAGGATGTGAAGGGCCAACCCTGTCATTCCAGAACGGTAGGTCGAAGGATAGCAGTATCCGAATCGCACATCGATCTTGCTGGAATCCTTGATCACAACGTTGAACTCTTTCAGCCCACTCTGTACCAAGAATAACTCCTCATTCAACGAGTTCCCTGTCAATGATTCTCTTTTCTTGCTTTGCAATGACCAACTGTCCTGGTCCTATGTCCCTGTCAACGATGACTCCTATTCCCGTTCTGGCTCCCTGATGCAGGACCACTCCGGGGCTGATAGAGGTGCCAATCCCTGTCTTGACATCATCTCCTATTATCGCACCCAGTTTTCTCCTTCCCGAGTTCACACGGGCGCCCTTCACAGTGACTGACACAGACTTGTTGTCATGCCTGAGATTTGCCGTTATCGTACCCGCCCCGAAGTTCGAGTTGGCGCCAATGATCGAGTCGCCCACATATGAGAGATGTCCGACATTGGTCCCTTCCATTATGATGCTGTTTTTCACTTCAACGGCATTGCCAACCTTCACCCTCTTGCCGAGGTATGTGTATGCTCTGAGATAGCAGTTTGGACCCACGACGTCCCCCTCGCTAATGTAGACCGGCCCCTCAACATATGCTCCAGCCTTAACTCGAGCACCCTCTTCAATCACGGCAGTATTCAGAATTGTCGCTCCCTCCTCCACTACTCCTTCAATCCGCCCCGGCATGTCTGAGAGCAAGAGTCTGTTCGCCTCCAAGAGATCCCATGGTCTCCCGACATCAATCCACCACGATGGCAATGTGTAAGCTCCGACATTCCCCTCCCTGATCAACATCTGTATCGAGTCAGTAATCTCATACTCCCCTCTTGGTGATAGATTGGTCTTCCTTATGGCCTCCCACAGAGAGTCACCAACAGCATATATCCCTGCATTCACAAGATTTCCCGCGACTTGGCCGGGTCTGGGCTTCTCGATGAGATCAGTAGCTTTCCTACCTTCGACTTGGACCACTCCGTATGCACTTGAATCTTCAATTGGTTTCACCGAGAGCGTGAGATCGAACTCACCCTTCTCATGAAACTCGGATAGTCCTTTGAACGTTCCAAGACCTGCCATGATGTCCCCATAGATCATCAGGGCGTTGTCCCCTCTTGCGAACTCCTCTGCATATCCTGCAGCATGGGCCGTTCCCCTTCTCTCTTCTTGAGTGACAAAAGAAACTGTCATTCTCTCAGAGGCGTAGGCATTGATTGCTTCGGTCAGTTTCTCGGCGTGATATCCAACCACAAACAGGACATCCCTCAATCCCGCCTCTGAAAGGGCATCAATCGTATGGAAGATTAGCGGCTTTCCTGCAACAGGTAGAAGATGTTTAGGACGATTGGCTGAGAGTGGAAGCATCCTGGTTGATTCACCGGCTGCAAGAACTATAGCCTTTCTCATTGCAGTTCAGTCACCCCATGGGCTTTGGAGTTAAAGACTTTCCCGCAGAGTCCAGACTCGTTTCACGTATCATCTATGATATTGACCACACTCGGACCGGGATGATGACAGCTGGATACCCCTCTCTGCACTTAACAACGTTAATTCCGCAGTCCCACACGGCGACACACCGTTCACAGACGGCGATAAATTAATAAGCAGTTATGTAACTCAAATATACTGTTGATTTAGGCAGTTTCGCTTAGAAATTGAACAAGAATCACAACTACATTTACCAATGGGAAGGTAGACAAAAAATGATGAGTGATCAACAGCTTCAGGAGGAACTCAAGAACATGAAGCTCACCAAGAGCCAAATGATAGTGCTTGACATTCTGCGAAGCAGCGGCCAGAACGGTGTTACACCAAAGCAGCTTCTAGACAAGGTTTCCTTTGCTCCACGCACTGTGCGTTATGCTCTTAGAAAGCTCCTGAAGAAGAAGCTGATAAAGCGTGTACCATGTCTGCAAGACATGAGGCAATTCATCTACACGCCAGCCTAGAGAGATGGCTGAGTCCCGGCACTAGTAGCTCTCTCGCTATTAGTGTCGTGCAATACTCCTTTGTGATTTGCTTCTGCGATACAGGACGATACTCAAAAGTTGAATGGCGAGAACCATGGACACATTGCGCATCCTCACTGGGCAGGAGGCTATCGATGCGTACAGGGCATTGAGCGACGAGAATCGAAGAGAGATTCTTCATGCTCTTCGGGCCAAACGTATGTCGACTTCTGAATTAGTCGAGTTTCTCTCTGCGAAGGATCCAAAGAAAGAAGTGAAGCCTCAGACTGTGCGCTATCACATCAAAGAACTTGAGAAGTGTAAGCTCGTCGAACAGGATGGATACGAACCTGCTGGAAATGGCGAAAGCCACATCATGCAGAAGATGTGGCGCGCAACTGCTGAAAACGTGTTTCTGGCGACCGGCGACATGGATGGTGTTGTGGAACGTGCCTCTCATGATTTTGACAAGACGCTGGATATAGTGACGAAGATGCAGGAGCTCGGCATGGTCCTAGAGAGCGAGGAAGAGATTCGTACTCTTGCAGATGCTTTCACTCAGCGCGACAGGCTTTACATGAAGGGCCTGGAGTTCGCCAAGGAGAACCTTCGGGAAGCCTGCGAATTGGATCCGGTGTTGTATGTTCTATTCAAGCAAGTCTTGAGCATCATTCGACTGAACGATAGTGACTATGAGCAGTATTGGAAGGTCAGCAGGCAGATTACTGACATGCTGAGAGAGGCCTACTGCAGAGGCAAGGGCAAGAATCCCGACGTGTACTGAGACTAGTCGCTCTCACACCTCACATCTGTTTTTCGTAGTCGGTAGTCAGGAGCCTCTTTATGGTTCCAGCAGTCTTTGGTCCAACACCCTTGACCCGTTGGAGTTCAATCTCATCGGCAGAGAAGATGGCATCCAGTGTACCAAACTCTGATAGTAGAGCTCTAGAGGTCACAGTGTCTATGCCCGGGAACCCTGAGAGAATGTACTCCAAGGTTTCAGCGTCTGACTCCCTGCTCTCTCCAGATCTGGTCCGCAACGGCTTCTTTGATCCGATTTGTTCTAGGTGTGCAAGCCTGTACAGCATGTGAGCAGTTTCCTCCGGATTGCGAGTCCACAGTATTGGAATGCGGAGGCGAATTGCTATTGACGCGAGGGCCCCGTAGATCGCGGCCGGGTCAACAGCGCGGAGACCTGTAATCTGTTCACCCTCCACTATGAGTACAGGTCTTCGATAAGTGGACCTCAATGCACTGAGTTGGGAGAACAACCTCCCGTCAATCATTGACTGGATAAAATCTCCTGCCTCTTTCCTTTCCACGGCCACCTCTTCCGACACGACATAGTCCCCCACCTGAAGGCTCTCTCCAGAGATATTCACATCAAGTCGGGCCAAGTGCCGTGCAACGGGTGTTGGGAGTTCCCTAGAGTCCACGATCATTCTGACCAGTCCATGGTCTGATGCCTCTCCATCACTCTTAGGGCGTGTGGATACCATTGTTTCTTCACTATCGTCAAAGAACTCATCAAGACTGGTCTGCTCTTCCTCCTCATCTTGTTCTGCTTCCTTGAACGCACTTGGCATATTCTTCAACTTCCGAACCACACTCCAGTGATAGAATTCATCATGAGTGTCCCTTGCCACGAGAATGACAACCCTCCCGGGGCTCCTCCTTCCCGTTCTACCTCTTCTCTGAATATAGGGGACGACAGAGGGAACACAGTCGTAGAACACGACAAGGTTGCACTCAGGGATATCCAGACCTTCCTCCCCAACCTGGGTTGCTACTAGTACATTATACTCGTTGTTTCTGAATCCGTCAAGGATCTCCACCTGCTTCTTCTGACTCAACCCCTTGTCCCTGCCGCGGGTGCTCTGCCCCACGAATCTCTCCACTCTGGCGTCATCCAACTCCCGGAGTGCTTCTACTACTTCCACGGCTGTGTCTCGATAGCGTGTGAATACCAGGATTCTGGAGTCTAGGTCTACAGAGAGCTGTTCACTCACAAGCTCGAGGATTACATCTGCCTTCGGATGACGATTCCCTTTGGTGACAAGGGCTTCGAGGATATTTTCAAACCTGTGAAACTCCGGCCTGTTGATGAGGTCTTGGACTCCCTTTGAACTCTTCTTGTTTCGCACTTCTTCGTACATTCCCCTGACGTATCTATGAGTTGGGGCCAATCCCTGAGTGCCGACGAATTCTATGAGATGGGCTGTTCTCAATAGGGCTGTGAGATTCTTGATGACCAAGAAGAGGTGTGAGGGCGGCTTATGGTGGCTTCCAATCTCTCTTCTGACCTCCGCCTGAGTCTTGAGAATGTCTTTCCTTGATATCCGTCTGCTGTCCGGAAGGTCAAACCCATTCTCCACGACGACCCTGCGGTAGTCATCCATCAATGAGTACAACAGGTCTCTCAACAGTTCGATCTCGGATGGTAGATTGATGAATCGCACATCCGTGTCCACAGAAACGATATAGTTTCTGACATCCTTGCTCTTCTCAGTTCTGACCTCGATATGGGAGAGTCTAAGGTTGGCTTGGACCACCTTGATCTGTTCCGCCTGATGACCTGGAGATGCTGTAAGACCTAGAGACCTCTGATTCTTCCCCTGACTCTCATACCTCTCAGCAATGAAGGTGTACGCATAATCTCCGACCCCTCTGTGCGCTTCATCATACACGAGGAGTGACACGTCTTCAAGAGTTATGCTGCTCTGGATGAGGTCGTTCTGCAGGGCCTGAGGAGTCATGGCGATGACCCTTGCGTCCTTCCACAGCTCACGTCTCTTTGCTGGCGGGTCCTGTCCTGTCAGGCAGACTATCTGGTCCGTCCTCAAGTCGAGGATTCTCCTGAAGAATCGTGCCTGTTGGTCAACGAGCGGGCGGGAGGGTGCGAGAAGCAGCGCTTTGGATTGTGGGTGCTCGACCAGCCTCTTTGCTGCCACCAAGGCCGCGATGATGGTCTTTCCTAGGCCCGTGCTCAATACGATTAGAGTGTTCTCACTTGCGGCAACATCTGCCAGATTGACCTGATATGATCTGTACTCGACAGACCTCTCCTTGATCATCCTCATCTCTACGTATTTGGGGCCCTTATTCAACTGCCAATCCTCGACTTATCGTAATGTTTCGCGCAATGGGATAATACTGGAAGTAAAATCCACAGATGAGTGATAATACTCACTGTAAAAAGCCTACTACAATCACATGACTCTGAGAAAGGAGCTAGCTGTGAGATGACGACAGTGTCCAATGAATCCATGCCAAGTATCGAAGCCGAGTTATATGAACTGAAGATGCCAGGTCGAATCCTGGGGAAGGAGGTTCTCGATAACCGTGCACGACGCATTGGTATTGTTCGGAGCATAAGGATTGCGCTTCATCCTACTAGGTCTGAGCTTATCGTCAAGGGCGCAGAGGTTGAGTTCCCTGTTGACTTCTCAAAGGTGGAAACAGTCGGAACTGTTGTCCAGCTCAACTCCTTGGTCAAGGATGCCGAGGAGATTGAGGTCCACGATGTGATCAGGCTACAGAAAGAGGTACTTGACGATATCAGGTCGTACCTAGGAACTCGATAGACTCCTTTGAACTTAATACGAAGAGTATATAGTGCCAGAGTGATGCTTCTCCCTCTGGAGGCACGTTCATGGACCTCACAGTGGAAGAACTGGCCAAGACCATTGATCACACGGTCTTGAAACCGGAGGCAACCAAGAACAAGATAAAGCAGCTCTGCGAGGAGGCAATGGATTACAATTTTGCAGCTGTCTGTATCAATCCCTGCCACGTGGAGTATGCCGCCAGTCTTCTTGCTGACTCCTCTGTAAAAGTATGCTGCGTGATTGGCTTCCCTCTTGGCGCAACATTGACAGAGGTAAAGGCCACCGAGACCCGAGAAGTGGTCAAGAGGGGGGCGCACGAGGTTGACATGGTCATCAATGTGGGCGCAATCCGTGACAAGAACTACGACTTTGTTCAGAAGGACATTGAGGCAGTCGTTGCCGCCTCGGGCGATGCACATGTGAAGGTAATTCTCGAAACGGGGCTTCTCATTGACGAACAAAAGGTCAAGGCCTGCGAGATATGCAAGGATGCAGGAGCAGACTTCGTCAAGACATCAACTGGCTTCGGACCCATGGGCGCAACCCCTCACGATGTTCGACTCATGAGAGAAACAGTAGGAAAGTCCATGGGCGTGAAGGCAGCCGGTGGAATAAGATCCTTCAAGGACGCGCTACGTGTGCTAGAAGCAGGAGCAAACCGTATTGGAACCAGTGCAGGTGTCGCCATAGTCGAGGACTTCCGCTGGGCCAAGTATAGCGACACTTGGACACAACCCGACAAACCGTGTTGGACCTGTCCCAGTAGGATGGCAAGCCTGGCCAAGCAGCCAAAGGAGGTCTACCTCTGGTACAAACGTCACTGCATAACATGTCCTCACCGAGATGACAACATCTTTACTGACTAGGAGGTCTCGAAATGTCTGAAAACAACAAACACCACTACTCCGATGCTGTGATTCTCCATGTCTCACTCGATAATCATGCGGTCACACGCGAGCAACTTGACCCCGTCATGTACCGTGAGTATCTCGGTGGTCGAGGTCTGGGCACAAAGCTTCTCTATGACCGATTGTCCGTCGGGGTTGATGCCTTGTCCCCCAGCAACCTACTCATATTTGCAGTTGGTCCCAGCACCGCGACACTAGTACCGACATCAGGACGTACCGAGGTCATTACAAAGTCTCCTGCGACCGGAACAATCTTTGATTCAAACGTTGGAGGATTCCTGGCCCCACAGATCCGAAGAGCCGGATATGCAGCAACAGTCATTGAAGGAAGATCGCCACAGCCTGTCTATATCTGGATTGACAATGACAGTGTGGAGATACGTGATGCGTCTGGAGTATGGGGGAAGGACGTAGACGCAACGACTGACACACTGTTGAAAGAGACAAATGACAGGGCACAGGTCGCGTGCATTGGCCCTGCCGGTGAGAATCTTGTTCTTCTATCTTCCATCATGACTGACAAGCATCGGGCCGCGGGGCGTGGTGGCGTTGGAGCAGTCATGGGATCGAAGAATCTCAAGGCGCTTGTTGTGAGAGGGACTAAGGAGGTCGCTGTTCACGACAGAGACCACCTGAAGACTCTTGTGGAACATGCACGTCGGCTAATCAAGAAGAATGCAGTGACAAACAAGTCACTCCCAGTCTATGGTACTGCCGTTCTGGTCAATGTTATCAATGAGTTGGGAATGTTGCCCACGCACAACTTCCAAGAAGGGACCTTCAATGACGCAGATGGGGTGTCGGGAGAGAAACTGCTTGAGCGTTTTGTTGAACGGACGTACAACTGCTATGGATGTCCCATTGGCTGCGGTCGAATCACTAAGGTGGGGTCCCGTGAGATTGGAGGACCTGAGTATGAAACCGTATGGTCTCTGGGCCCACAGTGTGGGATTAACGATTTGGAGTGGATCACTCTTGCCAATGACCGGTGCAATCTCCTTGGGATGGACACAATCTCTGTCGGGAGTACCATAGGTTGTGCGATGGAGCTGGTCCAACGTGGAAAACTCGATGCTGCGCTGAGATTCGGTGAAACGGAGGGTCTTCTTGAAATCATCGAAGACATGGCATACTCACGCGGGCTGGGCGCCGAACTGGCTGAAGGTTCAAAACGTCTATCGGAGCGATACGATTCTCCTGAGTTATCCATGCAAGTGAAGGGTCTCGAGATACCCGCATACGATCCGAGAGGGGTGCAGGGACATGCACTGGGTTATGCAACCTCCAACAGGGGTGGTTGTCACCTTCGCTCTTATCTCATTGCTCCCGAAGTCTTGGGTTCGCCCGTCCTCTTGGATCGCGACCGTACAGAGGGAAAAGCAGAACTGGTGAAGCTGTTTCAGGACGTTTCTGCCGCCATGGACTCCATGGTAGTATGCAGGTTCACAAACTTCGCATGGACCGTGGATGACTATGCTGATATGCTTGCAGCCTGTACCGGGTTCGAATTGAGCGGGAAGGAACTACTGACCATCGGCGAGAGAATCTACAATCTCGAACGGATGTTTAACGTGACCGAGGGATTCTCATCAGCTGATGACACGCTCCCCCCTCGTTTCCGCAATCCGCTTCCGGAGGGTGGTTCAAGGAATAGAGTTGTCCATCTGGATGAGATGCTTACAAAGTACTACTCAATTCGTGGTTGGGATGAACATGGTGGCCCGACTGAGAAGACACTGAAGCGACTGAATATCCCTATGAAAAGAGGCAAATGAAACACGCCCTGTGAATCAGCATCACCAACGGAGTTGAGTTCATCTGGCAAGACGAAAGTCCCGAGGTAGGAAGTTCAGAAGAGGCCATGCTCCGTATCTCGGTAGGATCAGACTCTATTGGTGTGACACATGCAACGTTCCTCGCCTCAGTGCCGGAGCGTGTAGTTCTTGTGGTTCCCCCTCCAGAAAGGTCGAGATATCTCCGCCTGGTGACGCATTTCCAGCCATGGATGGTCACTTGAAGCGAGTGATTGACGCTATTGATGCGCAGTATGGTGCGGGAACAGGATCCAAGATCATTCCATCCAACAAGACAGTTGTCATGAACAAGGTAGCCTCACTTGATGCCATGTATGAGGTCGTTGTAGATGGATACATCATCGGTCGACTCAGGTTCGACATTCCCAAGCTCTCATACTCCTTTCTCCTCTCCATTGAAGGTGCACGACGGATTGGTGCAGTCAGCCGGCAGAAGTGGGTGACACTAGACGACGGAGTCCTGAAGTATCTCAAGGAGGGCGCGAATCTCATGCTCCCTGGAGTTCTAGGTTGTGATACCGAGATTGCACTCAATGACGATGTATGGGTGATCGATACTGATGGGATGGTCGTGGCCTCAGGAATCGCCCGAATGACCGGCAAGAAGATGGCCCAAGGAACAAAGGGGTTTGCAGTCAAACTGAGAGAAGTCGGAAACCCCAAGTTACCGGCGATCAATACAATGGAGGCCTCTTGGGACGATGCTGTGAGAGCCAATGCAGAGGAGTTGAAACGCATTGAAGATGAAGCAGTTTCCTTTGTCAGACGCACAGTCGAACGATACGACCTTCCCGTCGTAGTGGGTTTCAGTGGTGGAAAGGACTCGTTGGTCACCTACCTTGTTGTTGAACGGGCCCTGAACCAGAGCCCACCTCTGTTCTTCATGAACACAGGACTTGAGCTTCCGGAGACCGTTCAGTTCATCAAGGATTTTGCCAAGTCTAGAGGCGTTGACATCATCGGAGAGGATGCCGGTGACCGATTCTGGGAGTCCATTGATTCTTTCGGTCCTCCGGCTCGGGATTTCCGTTGGTGCTGCAAGATACTCAAGCTGGGTCCTGCAGCAACAGCGATTGCAGAGAAGATGGGAGGCGCGGTTCTCTCATTCATGGGTCAGAGGAAGTTAGAGTCATTCCAGAGGTCTATCGAACCTCGTGTCACAGAGAATCCGTGGGTTCCCGGACAACAGTCTGCGAACCCCATCCAGAACTGGAACGCTCTGGAGGTGTGGTTGTACACCTTCCGAGAGAAGAGCAAGTTCAACCCACTATATAACCGGGGCTATCACAGGATGGGTTGCTACCTCTGCCCAGCGTCCCCCCTTGCAGAGTTGAAGAGTCTCGAAGAGACACACCCCTCATTATATGCTCGCTGGGTGGAAAAGTTGCGTGAGTGGAGGAAGCGGCTCGGCTTTCCTGAGGAATGGAGCGAGTTCGGTTTCTGGAGATGGAAGACTCTCCCACCTGGACAGATGAACATTGTGGAGAGTCTCGGACTTGAGATACGAACAAGCCGACTCAGTCCGACTGACAGTGTGGAGTTGAAGGTGACAAAGGGAACTTCACCTTGTACAAGTGCTGGTTTCAGCCTCGAAGGAACCCTCGGAGCTGGTATCGACCTCAAGAGACTATCTAGAATAATGCCGATTTTCGGCGATGTACACTACTCTGAAGAGCTGGGTGCCCTGCGAGTGAAAGCTGGAGATTGTAGCATCTCTATCTTCAGTCCTGGATCGGTTGTGATTCGCGGTGATAACGAAGCGGATGTCGAGCAGGTGAGCAAGCAAGTTGAGCGAGCCGTGAAACGGGGACTGCTTTGCCAAGCCTGTGGTTCTTGTGTTCCCCAGTGTCCCGAAGAAGCGCTTCATCTCAGAGATGGGAGAATCTCTGTAGACCCCGAAAGGTGCGTCAATTGTCTCCAGTGCGACAACTGGCCATGTCCGACTTATCTTGCCTAGACACGAGATGCCGGTGGAAACCTCTTCTTCCATCTCTCTGCAAGGCTGCTGCAAGTCAAGAATTCGGGATCTGCATCCTTGATTATTCTCAGCAGTCTTCTGAAGGCCTTGTGATGTTTCGGATGTCCAAAGTCCTCTGGGTCTGGATGAAGAATGAACACTGCGAGTCCGCCTCTTGATTTGATATACTCCATCTTCTTCTTCCAGACACGAAGCATGCTCTCTTCAGAGAGCCTGTAGTAGTACAACAGAGTCCAGTCCTGAGGCATGGAAACCGGAATCTCAAGCATGCTGCTTCGTATCCATTCATCCTCATCATGAAATAGAGGGTAGAATGGAAAGACAGTCCTGCTCCCTGTAGTGGCATAGCCCACCGTAGAGTCGTCTGTGTCCGGGAATGAGGAGTCCCACTCGTACCCCAGTTCGGTGAGATATCTCACCATCTTTCTAGTTCTGTGAAGCAAGGGCGCTCGATAACCCAGTGTAGGAATTCCTAGATATCTTGCTCTCTCTGCTGCTTTCTCCAATCGCAGTCTCTGTTCATCTTCACTGAGATAGGCGAACTTACCGTCATGGTGTAGTCCATGCATGCCAATATCAAATCCGTCATCAACCAAGCCCCTTACAGTGTCTGCAGTGAGATCATAGTCCGGTGAGCTGGGGACTATGTTGAACGTCGAAACGATGTCCTCTCGTTTCTCGAATTCTACGAACTTCTTCATACCATACTCATAGCCAGTCCTTGTGTCGACATCGTGAGTGATTATCACTCCAAAGTCCTTTTCCCAGAACTCTCTCTTTTCTTCAGTTGTTGGATCCAACCTATCCGCCAAGTCGTCAATAGGAAAGCTTCGTCTCTTCGTATCAGAACTTCGAGGTCTCAAGAGGGACAAGAGAGAAACGAATGAATCACGGATCTGATACGGGATGTAGTCTATCATTCCCACACTGGCTCCAATCTGGAAGGCCGCGGGAGGAGAATAGACGATATCCAACTCGTTTCTGTAATAGTCACTCTTCGATATCTTCACTCTGCTGACCTCTCCAGGTATGGTTCGTACTTGAGCCAATGACCATATCTTGCCAGCCAGCCATTCATAGTGAGGCTCACATTCGTACGACTTCCCCCCCAAGTTTCACTCTCTAAATCAAACCACCAAGCCCCACTCTGCTCAATTCCCATAGCACGTTCCTTGTCGACTGCGAAGAGGGTCACAACATATGACCTCTCATCCACTTCACTCCATGCAGCTTCTGTGTCTTCAAAGAGAAATACCACTCGATTGTCTGCCTTGGAGGACGGTCCATAGGGGGTTCTGAAGACAGCCATGGTCATCTCGTCCTTCGATACCGGGTCTGACACTTCCCACTCTTCTATTCTGAGATATCCCACAAGCTCGACAAGCATGTTTCTCAGAATGTCACGTTTCTCGGCGTCTGTGTAGTCCTTGATGTACTCCCCGCCCCTCCTGAGAACCTTGGCGGGGACTCCTGCTGCCAGACATCTTGATGGCACATCACGGTTGATCACAGAACCTGCTCCAATGGTGGCTTCTTTTCCAATGTGTACATTGGGCAAGACGAACACTCGCCATGGGAACCAGACCCCGTCCTCAATGGTGATGGGTCCGAATGCGACCGGGAATCCCCTTAGTATGGGTTGCCACGTTCCGTGTGTAAAGAGGAAATTCGATCCACCGATTCCCACACGCTTCCCAATCTTAATGGGATGCGTCGGATTGAGGACACTCTGAGCGAAGATCATTGACAGGTCGCCAATCTCAATGACTGACTTGTCTGTTTCGAGTCCTCCAATGTACACCTGCTCCTGAATAGTCACCTCTTCACCAAGGACGACCTTGTGGGTATCAATGATGACAAGCATCCCGAGCTTGGAGTACTTGCCCACTGTGAACTCATTCGCCCTGATCATGCAGGCCATTCCAATGTTGACATGGTCACCAATCACGATTTTCTTGCAATCCAAGATGGAGAGCGGGCCGATATTGACACCCTCTCCAATCTCTGCGCCTCTCCGCCGATAGTATGCAATCTTGAGGCTTGAAGGAAGCAGCCCGATGGTGGCCATCTTCCCTATGGGCATACTCAGGAGGTCGGGATCATTAAGGGGTGTACGTACAAAGAAGAACGGACCAAGGAGCATCAAGATGATGAGAAGCCCTCTCACACCACCAACAAGAAGGTTGTAACTTGCCAGAGTTGTACTGATATCTGCCGAGTACAGATGGTACAGAGTCAGCGTATCGAAGACGATGAAGAACGCAGTCCAAAGGACACCAACGATAAGCATTCCTCCTCTCTTGTATCGAGGGATTCCTCTCTTGAAGAGCTGATGAACAACATAGGTCAACACGCCGAATAGCAGAAGCGTCTTGAGAAGGTTGTCCAGTGATCCGTCGACCATAAGAATCGAAACGTACGTCCTCCAGAGCCATTCTATGGGAGTCAGTACTGCTGGCACCACTATCCATCCCAAGATAGGGATCAATCTACTTCTTCTGCTGAATTCATCCATCTGGTTCTCCTCTGTATGCTGATTCCCTGCCTCATTTTCTGTGCGTTGAATTGCGACCTGTAATAGGAGGTATATTATACTTGCCATCTTGTGGACAACGTGTTCTAGCAAAGGTTATTATCACCTTGAAGTCCCCTGCTCTGGTGACCGCGACATGCTATCTGCAATCAGCCTAGGCATCTACGAATACCGGAAGTTCTTGGTACTCAGCTTAGTCGTTTCTCTGATTGCAATCCCGATTGCTGACGAACTTGTGATACAACGAGACCGAAACAGGAATGAGATGTATGGCGAAGCATTCTGGATATACCACTTCAGCGTCTATACGATGAATGATCGAGAACTGGCTGAGGCTCTACCTCCTGAATGGGGCTACAACGATGGTATTCACATCCTCCCAGACTATCTAGAGAATGTCAACTATGAATACCCTGTCTTTGGTCTCATATTCTTCGCCATCGCCACATGGCTGTATCCGGGGACTGGTGGGCTGCAACCTCTATGGTTGAATTTCCTACTGGTACTTGTCTTCAATCTGAATCTCGTCATGCTCGCAATTCTTTTGCGTGAGAAGTTGTACACTGCCAACTGGGCACGAATGTTCTTTGGTGGTTACTTCTTATATGGCTTGGCAATGTCTGCAGGAGCGGGAAAGCTCGAGCCCATCGTTGACTGCCTACTCCTAATATCCCTAATCCTGTGGAAGGAAAAACAGCATGGAAAGTCCATGTTCACTCTGGGGCTATCTGTACAGACCAAGCTCTACACAGCAGTCACATTTCCTATATTGTTCTTGGCCAGCCCAATGTCATCGGTCTGGTTCATCGCCTCGATGATTATGACAATCATCCCGTTATTCCTAGGGGCGAGATTCGACTCTCTCTTCGCCCATCTGCTGAACACATCGAGCTATAGTGCATACATTGTAAATCCGCTCTTCCCGGGTCTTGCATTCGCCACTCCTGAGTTGCAGACTGATCCAGCAACCTACTACATATGGCCTCCCGCACTCATTCCATTGGTCATCTACGTGTTCTACATGCTCATGACGGTCAGGATATACCTGCCCACAAGAGAAGAACTGAGAGGCACAAGCATAATCCAAAAGCTAACTGCATTGAGCCCTCTCTACTTATACATGCTGCCAGGAGTCCTATTTGTATTTCGATGGGTGATGCCGTGGTATCTCTACTGGCTCGCCCCCATCGTTGTTCTGTTCAGGAAGGAGGAGCACCAGATTGGATATGTGAAAGCAATCACAATGGTTGGTCTACTGTATCTCCTCGGTCTGATAGCCAACTGGCCGTACTTCATATCCAGCCCACTCCCCCAGTTTATGGAACACTTTCCGTATGGAGTCTGGAGTATGCTCGGCATTCTTCCATGGGGGGTTCTTGCAGGCGTGACATACGCTGTCTGGTATTGGGTTGTGACAAGAGGATCTCGCAGAGAGACCAGGGAAACACTTCGAAGAGAGGCGGAGGCAAGAGGAGAACTGATAATCTAGACTATCTTGGTCGTCCGTTCTCTCTATAGTAGTCAATAATTCGTTTTCGTATGAGCGTTGATGAACACAGACCATTTGCAGTCTTCTTTCCAAGTCTAACAATCTTCGTTTTGAGCTTCTTCTCTACGAAGGACTGCTCCAACTTGTCTGTGTCTGTATACTGGTCATAGCCCAATGCTACAACATCTGGCTTCAGCTGGACTACGATCTCTGTGTGGTCATCTGTGTCAAGACCAATTACCGCCTTGTCCACTATGCCAAGTGCCTCAACCAAACGTCTGCGCTGTTCCTGAGGGAAGACAGGTGGGGCTCCTCGTTCGCGCTCGATTGTCTTATCTAGCGCGATGACTACGATAAGTTCTCCGTCTTGGCCCGCCAGTTCCTTTGCCTGCTCCAAGTATGCAAGATGTCCCAGATGAAGAATATCAAACTTGCCCGCTGCAAGTATCCTCTTCCTGGCCATCGAGATTCCCCTGTGAATACCTGAGTCTAGTCCTCATCGACCGCTAGGAACTCTGTTCCCTCGGCAATCACTTCAATCCTGCGCTTCGTCTTCGTGATCTGGCTCACATGAACCAATCCGTTGATTTCAAGCCTCAACAAGGCCTCGTTCAACTCGGCCCCACTTGGTTCTGTTCCAATCTCCTTCTTCAGTGCTCTCTTAAGCTCGTCATCCAAAATCACACCATGCCTCTTCCTGACAATCTGGATGACTAGGTTGGTCAAAGGCATTGCATTCCATGGGGCCATTGTTTACTATCACCTACACTACTTGTCTAACCGTACATCGACTGCACTGTTGCGTCCGTTTCTACTGATCTCCGCAGCACTTGATTCATCTTGCCATATCGCTCAAGCATCTCCTTTGTGACAGATGAGTGTACTCCCTCGAACGCTTGCTCGAAATGCCTCCAATAGACTCTCTCAATGTCCATGTCTTCTCTGAGGGCTCGCATTCCGGCCTCTCTGCACACAGCTTCGATATCTCCTCCGACGAAGTTCTCTGACATTTGGACGAGCTTGTCCAGATCGACATCCTCCCCAAGCGGCATCTCTTTCGTATAGATCTCGAATATGGCCTTCCTGCTCTTTGCATCAGGAGCATTCACATACACGAACCTGTCAAACCTGCCCGTTCGAATCAGTGCTTTGTCTATAAGCTCGGGGCGATTTGTGGCTGCAATGACCACTATGTCCTTCATGGTTTCCAATCCATCCATCTCTGTGAGAAGTTGACTGATGACCCTCTCAGTATGATGGAAGTCGCCTGATCCTCCGCCTCGGGCCGGAGCAATCGCATCAATCTCGTCAAAGAATATGATTGAGGGCGCAGCTGTTCTGGCCTTACGAAATACCTCTCTGATGGCCTTCTCGCTCTCCCCAACCCACTTTGATATGAGTTCTGGTCCCTTGACACTGATGAAGTTGGCCTCACTCTCAGTGGCCACCGCTCTGGCAAGAAGGGTCTTTCCACATCCCGGCGGTCCAAAGATGAGTACTCCCTTTGGAGGACTTATTCCAATCCTCTTGAAGGACTGAGGTCTCTTGAGTGGCCACTCGACTACTTCAATCAGTTCCTGTTTGACTTCGTCTAGCCCTCCAATGTCACTCCATTTCACGTTGGGAACCTCAACGAAGACCTCTCGCACCGCAGATGGTTGAATCTCTTTGAGAGCAGCCAAGAAATCACCGTTGTTCACCTCTAGCTGGTCCAGTACATCTTGAGGGATCTCCTCTTCTTCTAGGTTGATCTTTGGAAGGTATCGGCGGAGGGCCTTCATCGCGGCCTCTCTACACAGTGCTTGCAGGTCTGCCCCAACAAAGCCGTGTGTTGTCTTGGCCAACTGTTGGAGGTCCACTTTACCACTGCCTTCTGATGTGAGCGGCATCCCTCTTGAGTGAATGTGGAGAACCTCAAGCCGTCCAGTCTCATCTGGTACTCCAATCTCAATCTCCCTGTCGAACCGACCTGGCCTTCGCAATGCAGGGTCCAACGCATTCACACGATTTGTAGCTCCAATCACAACGACCTGTCCTCTGGACTTCAATCCGTCCATGGTGGCCAATAGCTGTGCGACAACTCTCCGTTCCACTTCTCCCTGAACATCCTCTCGCTTGGGAGCAATGGCATCCAGTTCATCAATGAAGATGATGCTCGGAGCGTTTTCCTCCGCCTCCTCAAAGATCTTTCTGAGTTTCTGTTCAGACTCACCATAGAACTTTGACATGATCTCGGGTCCGTTGATATGCACAAAATTGGCCTCAGATTCTCCAGCGACTGCCTTTGCCAAGAGCGTCTTTCCGGTTCCTGGCGGGCCATGAAGAATGAGCCCTCTTGGAGGATCAATCCCGAGTCTCTTGAAGATCTCAGGGTGCTTCATTGGAAGTTCGACCATCTCCCGGATTCTCTGAATCTCGTCCGAGAGACCACCAATCTCCTCGTAAGTCACTTGGGCGGTTCCGACAATATCTCCCGTCGGCTTCTCCGCAATAGCCAGAACAGTGGAGTTATGGACTACCACAGTGCCCCCGGGCTTGACTCCTGTCACCTTGAACGGTATAGCTCTTCCAAGGATGGGGATGAAGACAGTATCCTGTGTGGTCACCGGGCAGTTGAGCAACTTCCGCTTGACGAACTCCTCGAACCTTGGTTCAGGGCGTATTGGCACAGAAGTGGGTGCGAGAGTGACACTCTTTGCAGGTTCTTCATTCGCTCTGGAAACAACCACTTTTTCACTCAGACTCACGCCAGCGTTTCTCCGAATCCTACCGTCCATCCTGATGATTTCTCTTCCCTTGTCTCCCTGATAGGCCGGCCATGCAATCGCTGCAGTGAGCCGCTTCCCCTTGATTTGGATTATGTCTCCGGTTCTGACTCCAAGCTTTTCCATTGACACGGCATCTATTCGAACAATGAACCTACCAATGTCTCTATGTTCGGCCTCTGCGACTTTCAGGGTAATCTCAACCATTGTTTATCAGCATCCTCCAAAACTGTCGTCGGTGGAAGAAATCGGACGGACGGCCTTCAATCACTGGACCCCGTCTTTTTTCTGTTATTGAATATTTCCTTATCGAACAAAAAGACCGCTAATGGCATTGAAGTGTGTCCAAGCGCTTGAAATGCAGGTTCCAGACATCATACACTACATTCTGGATACGATTTCCACTTCAACTTGGGCTACGCCCTCGACTCCACTGATAGCCGCCTCTATGTCATCGGTTCCGCCGAATGATTCGTCCCTGGCGAAATTAATCCTCAGTGCCTGAAGACCGAATGCAACTGGTTGTTTCTCGGTAGCTCGAAGATCCGTACCCTCAGGTATCACTTTCTTGATTTCTTCAAGTAGCTTGTCTAGGTCAATGTCGACATCTTCGGGCATGACTCTCATCGTCATAATCACTCGTGCCATTAGAAACAGTCTCCAGAGTTGGGTTACGGTCCCTCAAAGCCACAATTGGGGCAAGTGTACCTGTTAGAGAATCTTCTACACGACTCACATCTCCAGATTGTGAACTCCCCACAGGAGGGGCATCTAAGCTTGACACTATCTTCCTGTGGCGAAATTGAGGCGTGGCAAGAAGTACACCTTGTTGCTCTTATTGTTACCAAAGTATCACCAGAATGGTCATTTCTAGTACGTAGGGTACCGATTTTGGGGGCGATTTGGCGAATCATTATAAACCTGTCGAAGTGTAATGATGAACAGCCATTCTAGTGGGGTTGACAGCGGTCTTAGCCCGAAGGAGAGAGTGAGATGGGAACAAAACTCATGGACATTTTCGAGGCAAGCAATCTGAGTCTAAGAGACCTGTCAGGGAAGAAGATTGCGGTTGATGCCTTCAATACCATCTATGCCTTCCTTGCCACTATCAGACAACCCGATGGCACACCCTTGATGGATCATCAGAGGCAGGTCACAAGCCATCTGAGCGGTCTGTTCTACAGGACTGTGAACCTTCTTGAGAACGGGATTGACCCCGCCTTTGTCTTTGATGGTGAACCTCCAAAGCTGAAGGCCGACGAGATAGCTAGACGCAGGGCAGTTCGTGGCGAGGCCTTTCGAGAATGGAAGGTGGCCAAGGCTGAAGGACGGGTCGAGGACGCGCGAAAAGCAGCACAGGCCAGTTCAAGGCTCACAACCTCAATGATTACTGAGAGCAAGGCCCTTCTTGAGGCCTTGGGTGTGCCGGTCATCCAAGCTCCGTCCGAAGGTGAGGCTGTCGCTGCTCAGATGGCCAGAGAAGGATATGTCTGGGCGAGTGCAAGTCAGGATAATGATTCCCTGTTATACAACTGTCCCCGTATGATTAGGAATCTGTCCATAACAGGAAGAAGGCGGGCATCAAGACCCGGGAGTTACAAGGTCGTTCATCCACAGTTGATACAGCTGGACCAGAACCTCAAGATTCTGGGAATCACTCGAGAACAACTGATTGATATCGCCATACTCGTGGGCACCGATTACAACGCCGGCCTACCTCGGGTTGGTCCCAAGACGGCCCTCAAACTGATCAGAAAGCACGGGAGCATAGAGGGTGTCGAAGAAGAGAAGGGGAAGATGGATTTTCCGTATGAAGAGATTCGCCAGATTTTCCTCAATCCCCCCAAGTATGAGATAACTGCGCCGAAGTGGAACGATCCAGACCCGGCACGGATTCAAGAGATCCTATGTGAGCAACACAACTTCAGCGTGGAACGAATCCAGAGTTCCCTCAGTCGTCTGGAGAAGGCGCTGGAAGAGCTGCGCGGACCCACCGAGCAGAGCACCTTGGAGGATTTTTTCTGAATTCGACTCCTTCTAGACTCGTGACCAGAGCACACTGCGTGATTGATATATACCATTGTCGCCACTGTTAGATAGGTTGTTACACCCATGCAGACACTTCAGCCACGACAGATTGCCATACGGGCCTCAGTTTCAGACGTCGTTGATGGTGAATTCATCGAGAGAGACCGGGACAAACGAGTCATCAGTCCACACGGGGTTGAGATGAAACGAGTTGCCCTGGTGGGCTTTGTCATAGAACACTATGTCAGTGAGGCAGACGGAGATAAGAAGCGATACGAGTACATCACTATAGATGATGGAACAGGGACTATCAGTGCCAAGGCATGGGATGAAAGATCAGCACACCTTTTCCATGGCATACAAGAGGGAAACCTCGTCCTCGTCGTTGGGATGGTACGCAAGAGTGGTGATGAGACCTACATCAGTCTTGACTTCGTCACAGAGCTCTCGGATCCGAACTTCATGAGCCTTCATCTTCTTGAACGTTACAAGACCATTCTGAAGAGGACAGGTCTTCAACTGCCCGACACTTCCATGTATCAGCAGGAGTTTCTTGACTTCTCCGAGTCTTCTCAACCCAAAGAGGCGAAGCCCTCCTCCTCTAGGAAGACTGCTCCCAGCAAGAAGACCAAGTCATCAAAGCCAAAGATTGGAGGACTGGCTGGTGAGATTCTCAGCTTCATACAGGAGAATGTAAATCCTGATGGTGTACCCATGAAGGACATCGTGGCACACTTTGAGGAGAAGGGCAAGAAGTCTCAGGACATTCAGAAGAAGGTGTTTGATTTGACAGGCGATGTCGTAATATATGAGGTCAAGGCGTCACACTACTTGCCGTCTGATATGTGACCTGAAGTATACAGAGCAATACCTTCAATAACGTTAGAGCGGAGGTTGGATTATGGACGATTATGATAGTCTTCTTGACCGAGCACGAGCACAAGTACCTGAGGATGCCTTCAAGAAGTCTGGAGAACGATTCAAGGTGCCTCCTGTACAATTGATGTTGCAGGGGAACCGAAGTATTTGGCAGAACTTCCAAGATATAATCAACACACTGAACCGTCCGGGAAAGGAAGTTCTCAAGTATGTATCTGGACAGTTGGGGACTGCGGGCACGATTGAAGGAAGCAGTGCTATATTCAATGGTAAGTTCACCAAGGAGTCCCTGACCGAGGTCTTGAACCGCTACATTGACTCTTACGTCATTTGCCCCGTTTGTACACGTCCTGACACTGAGATTATGAAGGAGTCCAACGCATACTACTTGCAGTGCTCGGCCTGTGGCGCCAGAACGGCTATCAGACCCGTCTGAGATCTGGTGGTATCGTCATGCCTCAAGTGTATCTGAAGGTCCGCGAGAGTGTGGAGCACTATGTCGTGGCAATGTGTGATAAAGCGCTTCTTGGAAAGACTCTCAACAATGGACCCATTCAATTCAATGTCAGTGAGGAGTTCTATGGCGGTGACCTTGTGGATATCAAGACATGTCTGGTGCACCTCGAACGGGCAACGATTGCAAACATGGTGGGAAAGAAGTCCGTAGAGGCTGCAATCAAGGCTGGCTACGTGAATGAACATGCTGTCCTCTATATTGAAGGACATCCACATGCCCAGTGGGTAAGACTCTAGTTTCTACTGTCTGTGAGCCCCACCGCCTTGGCAGAGTCCGTCGTCACTCATGTTTTGAATCTTGCCTTCCACGTACTGAAGCACAACCTCGCGAACTGAACCGCCTGATCCCTTCAATACAGAGAGGCCAGACTGCTGCGCCACGATGAACGGACGCATCCCCATTCCCTGCGTGATGAGTACATTCACACCCCGATTGATGAGCATCTCCACTGGTTGACCACAACTGGTATGTTCCAGGTTGGGGATAGTCTCGACATCAATTATCTCACCATCCTTGATTGTCGAAACAACAAAGGCCCTACAATGACCGAAGTGTCCGCTCATGGGGCTATCCAGTCCATTATCACTATCGGCTGTTACCGCCACTCTCTCTATGCTCATTCTATTTGTCACCTTTTCTCTCATCAGTGCTCCATCTAAGCCATCTGAGTCTGGTGGAACCACAATTCTTGCAGGTGCTCCTGTTGTTTGAGGACATGTCTACTGGAGAACCACAGTCCATACACTCAAGCTGTCCGGTGCCATCTGCAAGCATGTATCTTCCCCCCTCTATTCGCAACACACACCCCTGCACAAGCCCCTCTGCGACCTTGCTTCGCCCCGCAGATAGAATCCTGTTGAAGGTGGGTTGACTGACTCCCATTACCGCACTGGCATCCCTCTGACTCAGACCCTCAAAGTCTGCCAGTTTGATTGCCTCGAACTCATCTATGCTGACCAGAATCTCCTCAAGATCCTTCGCCGGTATCCCGGCAGGTTTGTAGACTGACACCGGTGGTTCCTTCGTCACGGTGCGTCGTCTCTTCTTTCGAGGCATGTCCTTTCTGGATGGATGTGAGAACAAAAGACTTGCGCTATCCGCCCATCCCCAACGTGTTGCCCAATGCTTCAGGTTTTAAACAATGATGTCGTGTGAAGATACTGATTCAGTTGAAGGCGCCCTGCTACATATGTGGAGCAGACGCAGTGATTGACGGTCTCTGCGCAGATTGCTATGCAAAGGAGAATCCCCTAGTAGTGGTACCTCCAACAATCAACCTACAATCCTGCAAACGATGTGGAGCCGTCAAAGTCCCGGGAGGTTGGAAAAAGGTACCCTCCAAGGTGTCTTCGAACGAAGAAGACCTCCTTGACTTTCAGATATCCACTGTTCTCCAAAGAGAAGTCAAAGTTCGGTCCCCTGATGTTCAACTTGCAGTTGAGGAAACGAAACGCCTTGATAGAGTGAACTACATCACCCTCATCGTGCATGGCTCATCTGCACCTACTCTTCCTGTTCACGAAGAAGAGTATACAGTCGAGGTTCGGCACTCGTACGCCACCTGTGACACATGCGGGATGGCCAGTGGAGGCTATCATGAGGCAATACTGCAGATTCGAGCTGATGGTCGACCACTGACTGAGATTGAGGCAGGTGACATCTCAGAATTGGTCTCACAGATGACTATTGCAGAGTATGAGTCTGACACGAAGGCCTTTGTGACAAATGCCAGTCGAGATAGGTATGGTCTGGATTTCAGAATAGGTTCAGAGCATCTGACGCGGCAGGTTGCGGATGAACTGGAGTCCAAGTACCTGGCCGAACGAAAGGAGAACTACAAATTGATAGGCCAAGACAAGGGTGGCAAGGAGAAGTACAGGATCACCATCCTATTACGGCTTCCTCGCTTCACAGTCGGCGATTTTGTACGCATCTCTAGGAATCCATGTCAAGTTCTCAATATGGGACGGGGTGGACTCACTTACATCGACCTCCTCACTCGTGAGCAGTTCACCATCAATCCTAGAAGTGCAAAGTGGAGGAGTCTCGAATATATCGGTCCACTATCAGATAGACGAGAGTTCATGGTCACCACACATGTATTTGGTCAACCAGTCCAACTGATGGACTCATCCACCTTTGAGATCACAGAGGTTGATGCGGAGTCTTTCTCAAGGGAAATAGTTCAGGGCACCACGGTGTATGCACTGGTTCTCGAAGATCAAATCTTCATTCTCCCACCAACCGACCGTGATGCTCCATAGACTCCTGCAAGAGGCCCCCAGAAGCGCCAATTCGGCACGCTTAAAAGCCCTCCCTGAGATTCTCGCGTACTCACCAGGGACCATAGAGTCCAGTTGTTTGTTTGGAGAGATAATTTGTCACGTAGGAAAGGTGGCCGAAAGGGTCAGTACACTGGTCCGACAGAACCAGTCAGGGTTAAGACGCCCAATCGAAATGAGGGCGAGATGTACGGCATAATCATTCAGATGCTCGGCTTTGATAGAGTGCGTGTACGATGCGAAGACGGTAACATCAGAATAGGAAGGATCCCTGGTCGAATGAAGAAACGCGTCTGGATGAGAATCGGGGACACGGTCATCATAGTCCCGTGGGACTTTCAGAGCGACGAGAAGTGCGATGTTGTTTATCGCTACAGGGGCAATGAGTTGGAGTGGCTCTCAAAGAGAGGGCTTCTCAAGATGTTCTGAGAGCCAAGGCTTTTCTGCATTGGGATTCCATACTCGTCCATAGCACTGTAAGAACAGAATTGGATGGCATAATCACTTGAAACGAGCAGAAGAGAAGCACGAACGCATAATATCTGAACTTGACCGCCGCAAGATGAAGCGACGCAAGGACGCGGATGAGTTCAAGGTAGTAGAGGGAGTCATTGATCCCCCCACGCTCAAGATACTCTACAAGCTTCTCAACAGAGGGACCATCCGAGCCCTCCACGGAGCCATCAGTACTGGCAAAGAGGCCAACGTGTATCGTGGAGAGGATAAGGACGGAAAGCCAGTCGCAGTCAAGATATATCGTGTGTCAACAGCAGAAACCGACTACATGCTGGAGTACATTGTCGGTGATCCGCGTTTCAAGAAGGTGAGCCGCAGAAGTAGGTCCATAATCCCGCAATGGGCGACAAAAGAGTTCAAGAATCTCAGGCGCTATCATGAGGCCGGAGTGCTAGTCCCAACACCATTGGACCTGGAACGCAACGTGCTGGTGATGGAATTCATCGGGGATGAGAAGAACAATCTTCCTGCTCCCCTCCTGAAACATGCAGCGATTGGCAGGCCCGTAAGCACATTCAACCGAATCATCGATATGATTGAGAAGAGCTACAAGGAAGCAAAACTTGTCCATGCGGACCTAAGCGAGTATAACATCCTCTGGACAGGAAAACCCGTATTCATTGACGTTTCTCAGGCAGTCCTCATCGCGCACCCACGGGCCCAGGACTACCTGTATCGTGATATCCAAAACATAATCAACTACTTCAGACGACTTGGAGTTGAATCCGAAGACCCGGTAGTTATTGCAAGACACATCATTGACAGTGGTGAGAAATAGAATGATGTACCATGAAACAATCAAGGTCCCGTCTGATCGTGTGGGTGTGATTGTCGGACGCAATGGAAGAGTGCGTCGGCGCGTCGAAGAACTAACAAACACGAAGATTGAGGTCAATTCTGAGGGCATCGTAACGATCACCCGTCCTACTGAAACGGAAGACCCTGTGCTTGCATGGAAGGCTCGCGATATCGTGCGAGCCATGGCACGTGGTTTCAGCCCCAAGCGTGCACTGTCTCTGATTGATGAGGACGTGCGTCTCATAGTGATATCACTCAGAAACTACGTGGGGTCTTCTCCCAATCAGTTGAAACGTGTGGCCGGTCGAATCATCGGTGAGAATGGCCGAACGCGCAAGGTCATTGAACAAACGACGGACACTAAGATATCGGTCTATGGAAAGACGGTGTCCATCATAGGTAGCGACCCGGGTCTGGACTATGCTCAACGTGCTGTCGATATGCTCATTCAGGGTGCGCCTCACAATGCTGTCTATTCACGGTTGGAACGTATGCGCAGACAGATGAATCGTCAACAGGCCGAACTCTGGGAACCCACAGAGCTCTGACTACTTGACTCAAAGGCCTGTGCGTAATACCTCGTCATATATCGGTCATCTTCCATTGACAATCGACAACGATGAGTCAGAGAACAGACCTCACACAGCATTTCGAGAGTATCTCTCCCGCCGAGTTCTTCTACAGAAACCGGCAGATGGCTGGATTCGCCAATGCAAGTCAGGCCCTCTATTCCGCAGTGCGAGAACTGGTTGAGAATAGCCTTGACTCGTGCGAGGATCATTCGATTCTACCGAGAGTTGACATTTCTATCACGAACAATGGCTCTGATACCTTCAACCTCCGTGTATCAGACAATGGCCCCGGCGTTCCGACGGAACATGTTCCCAATGCATTTGGTAAGGTGCTCTTTGGAAGCAAATACCGCCAGAGGCAGAAGCGCGGTGCTTTTGGTCTTGGAGTCACCATGGCTATTCTCTACGGTCAGATTACTACTGACTCTGCAGCGGTCATTCATACCAAACAGATTGACAGTCCTGGGACTGAGTACCGACTGCTGATTGATGTTGAGAAAAACTGTCCCATTGTCCAGTCCACTTGTGAGTTGCATAGGGAGAGTACTGGCACGACGGTTTCCATCTGCCTCAAAGGGAATCTGAGTCGATCTGAGGACCGAATCATGGAGTATCTCAGACTCACCAGTGTTTCAAGTCCACATGCCAGTCTGAGTCTGACAATCGATGGTAATGTAGTGGCGAAATTTGGCGGAGTCTCAAGAACTCCTCCTCCGCCCCCCTCAATCACAAAGCCACATCCACGATCCGTCGATCTTGAAATGATGAATCGGCTGATTCAACAGAAGTCCAAGAAGCGCCTGAAGGACTGGTTGGTCGATTCATTTCAGAAGGTCGGAGTAAAGACAGCGACAGACTTTCTCAAATTCATACAGATGGATCCCAATCGAAAAGTCACATCACTCTCACGTGACGAACTCATCCGAATTGGTTCCGGACTTCGCAAGTATGACAAGTTTGAGAATCCCGACTCCCGTGCACTCAGTCCCATTGGGAAATCCTCTTTCATTGTTGGAGTTCGTTCAGCCTTCAATACATCCGCTCAGTACTATTCTGTCCGCACCGCATCAGAGTGGCACGGGCACCCACTCATCATAGAAGGAATCTTGGTCATTGGCGACGACTTTCCTCGTTCTGATATTCCGACCCTCTATCGTTTCGCCAACAGAGTTCCTCTGCTCTACGACTCTAGTGAAGACGTATTGACCAAGGCATTGAAACGAGTGAACTGGGGTCGGTACAACCTCAGAAACTCATCTCCCGCAGCTCTCTTCGTGAACCTGAGCTCAACCCGAATCCCCTTCAAAGCTGCTGGGAAGCAGTCGATAGCATCAATCCCGGAGATTGAGGAGATTGCCATCGCATTGTATCGGGACTTGGGCCGCCGATTGAACAAGGTATTGAAACAGCATCTTCAATCCACCCTGAAAACGAAGAGGATGCGCGAGTTCAGACGCTTCTTCAATCTCTTGGCTGTGTATGGAGCGGAGCTGGCAGAGACACAGGTTCCCGAAACCTCCAGCATGATTGATCAACTCTTCGAGGTGGAAGACATTGAATGATGTGGAGCGTGCACAATCTACACTTCGTGCTCTGGGCGAAAGGGTAGTTCAGTCACTGTCCTCTGGCAAGTTCCCTGTCTTTGAGATTCCTGACAGAAAGACAAGCAATATCCACTACGACCCATCAACAAGACGATATGCCTTGGGTCCATCCACTGTGAAACGTGACTCAAAGAACACGAAACACGTAAGGAGTATGGCCCAACTCCTGTGGGCGGCGAGTTTCGCAAGACAGCTCCTGAATACATCAAGGACCAGTTCGCTAAGAGATCTTTACTACTCTAGTGAGGCCTTTGGCATTGAGTTTGCGGACCAATCCGAGTCTGACCGCATAGTCACAGACCTCGAATGTCTGACAGGGCTCCCCCGCGAGGCCTTCGGGGTCTTTCCTGAGGAGCACTCCTCAATCTACGGCAATGTGCTGATGCGATACAATGTTCCGGGTTATGAGGGCCGAGAGATTGATCTCACTGTCAGTCCTGATGGTCTGCCAATCGGTCCAGCCCTAGTGTCTGCCGAACCTGTCAGATCCAGTGCGAGCATGGTCCTCGCAGTCGAGTCTGGTGGGATGTTCTCCAGACTAATCGAAACAAAGGCTTGGCAACGGTTCAATGCAGTGCTCGTTCAATTAGGGGGGCAGCCCCCGCGAGGGACTCGACGCATTCTCAGACGACTTCGGTATGAGCTTGACCTGCCCGTGTACATCTTTACTGACGGGGATCCGTGGGGCATGCACATTGCTCGTGTCATAATCAGTGGAAGTGCGAATGCGGCCCACATCAAGGACCTGAACGTGCCTGATGCAACATGGATTGGGGTCACCCCATCAGACATCGAGGAGTACTCGCTTCCGAACGAGGGGCTCAACAATGCTGATCTGAAGCGTCTGGACGACCTGACCCGAGATGTGCGATATGACTCGGCGGAGTGGCGCAAGCATATTGACGACTTCCGTCGCTTTCGAAAGAAGGCGGAACAACAGGCCTTCAGTAGATATGGGATGGACTTTGTTGTGGAGAACTATCTCCGTGACAAACTGGCCTAGAACCAACCCGTGCCAAATGGTACTAGGAACAGGAATACAACTACCGATCCATAGACGAGAATTGCCTGCAATAGGAGTAGTATTGAAACATTCCTCTTCTCGGTGATATTCCTGAAGAAGTATGGCAAGACCCAGTACACTGTGAAGGGTCCCACTACCTCAAGGGTTCCATCCTCGCGCGGAGTGGCGAACTTCACCCACTCCATCCTCTTGCGTTTGACATAGATTCTGTATATGATGTAGAGCAGGAAGTTGATGCCAAAGGGAATGTACATCATTATGGCCAGTCTATCCATGTTGCCAATGATGACAGCAGCCGCAATCGCACTTCCCAGAGGGAGTCTGCCTACGTCTCCCGGGAGAACCTTTGCAGGGTATTTATTGAACACAAGGAAGCCCAATGTGGCTCCGAGAAGGGCTGCTGCAACAATGGCAGCCTCCATCTGTTGCTGAGGAAGGCTCTCTCCTGTCACCCACTGTGCCAAGACAATATACAATACAACTCCGGATGCGTTTATTGCACCGAGCCCTGCTTCCAGACCATTCATCCCACCATACATGTTGGTGGTGTCAATCATGAAGGTCATCATCAATGGGACAATAATCAGTGCGTAAGCGACTCCAAAGTTCACTGTTCCAATGAGGGGAATGGTCATTGTGGGTGTCCCCACACTCATTACCATCATGGGGATGGTCGAGATCAGAGGAAGGACGACCTTGGTCCTGTTTTGAAAGTCCAAGTTGTCATCAAGGAGTCCAATCATTCCTGCCATGAGGATTGATACCAGTGCAGCCAGTATACCCGCACTATCAATGACCGGGTTCAGAAAGGTCGTCAGACCGAGGACCACTAGGAGCCCGAACACAAGCGCGAATAGAAAGACGAATCCTCCACCCTTTGGAATCTCGGGTTTCTCAGGTTTGTGTACATCTATACCTGTGGAACCCTTGTTTCTGAGGGTGCGAATCGCACTTGGCATGAACAGTAGTACTGTCACGAGGGAAACTAGGAAGGCAACCATGATTTCGAGCACAGTCTTATACCTCTCATGTATCTCCAACTCAGTCTCCGTTTTGACCTTTTCGAGCTGGACAAGCTTTGAACGGCCGAAATCTATTTTAGCGAACCAGAAGCTCGAGCGCATCATTCCCAGTCCAGTGGATTCTGTGTTCGCCGGACGAGAACCCCAAAAAATCACGGTGATTCGTATTGAGCCTGTTGAATAGACGGATAGGAACACTCCTCTTGCTTGCGCTGATAGTCACAAGCACAATCGGTGCTGTAGCACCCATTTCGAATACTGCTCAACCGGAGTTCATGGCTCGCAGTGGAGACCATGGGTTTTCACTAGCAGAATCAATGACAAATGTGTCAGTCCCATACGTTGACCGACACTATGGCTCAGCAGATGGAATCATAGATCCGATGGAATATGCAGCATCCTTCACCGATCCAATAACTGGGGTTACCACATACGTCGAGCACAACGGCTCAATTCTCTATATTGGTCTTGAAGCGAGGACTACTGGGTGGATTGGGATTGCCTGGCAGAACTACACAGATACATTCACAACTGCAGGACTGAACAACAGTGATGTTGTTGTCGGGTATGTACCCGGCTCACCCACTCCCAACTACTGGCGAGTGCTGCCAAGTGATGCAGTCACAGTTCATTACATTCTGAGCCTCAGGAATGGTACTGTCATCCAAGAGAGTGACTATCCTGACTTCACTTCAACAGACCCTGTCGAGAGTCTGAATGCACTTCAGATGTACAAGGACATGATTCTGGGTATGCGTCTGGGAGAAGTGCGCCACTTTATCATTCCTGCTGACCAGGCATACAACACCGTAGGTCATGAGCTATATGGTCAAGATCTGGAGTATGAGATTACGCTCAACAGAATCTCCAGAGAGTCGGTTGTGCGCGTAGACAACCCTGCTGACAGCAGTGCCATTGTCTATAGTGACGAACACGGTACGAGCACGTACCAGCATCTCGCAGACTCCGACCAGTCACGCATTCTTGCTGCTGATGGTTCTGACAACGGTACGGTGACACAGGTCGAGTATGAGATATTCCTCAATAGCACAGATCCCGATGACATCGCGCTCCTGAATTCCACTGCTGTGAAGTTCCCTGTCATCCTCATGATGGGTCACACCGAGGAGTTGAACGCGCTTCCGGTAGCTCACACCTACTGGGCGAGTCCGTTCAACTTTGAAATCACCCCCAATGCACCTCCTAAACTGGCAGTAGTGACGCCTGAAGATGGTGAGTCTCTTAGCTGGGTGGCTCACATTGCCCTCAATGCAAGTGATGCGTTTACGAGATCGGCTAACTACAAGTTTGACGACGAGGAATGGACCCCTCTCACCTACAACTTTCTGACTGGCTATTGGGAAGATACTGTTGAATTATCGGCCTACGATGAAGGCCTCCATGTCATATGGTTCAATGCGACGGATCAATCCAACATGACATCAGTCACAAACATCTCCATAGCCCTCCAGAGACCGTATGTTCCGCTCCTCGGGATGCAGATGGAAGTGGAACGAGCTCTGATTACCACAGAGTACTACGGAACCCGCATTGAAGACACCTTCACAATACGGAACAACGGCTCTGCGCCAATTGGATCATTTGATGTGTGTCTCCCCGTGGAGTACTCCGGCAATTTCCTAGATATGATTCCGACCGGGGATCAGGCCGAGAAGATTCGAATCGTCCGTATGGATGACTCCGACGGAATGATGCGATGGCGCATACACTTCACTGATCCCATCGATTTCCAAGAGGTATTCACCTTCGAGATAACTTCCTACATGCATTCACTGTTCAGACTGACCAAGCCAAATGAGTTCGAGTACCGGCTTGAATTCCTAAGATACCCTGTTGTGCCATACATCCTGAAAAAGGCTGAATTCTCTCTGAGCTTTGAAGGAGGCGGCTCGTTGGTTCCTCTGGAAGAGCCTCCTGACTCAAGTGAACAATACCTCGACCCACTTACTATTGACAAGTTCTCGAGCAATCTCAGGCTGTACACCAAGAATGTTGAAGCCACACGGACAACAAGAGTGATTGTTGATGCGTGGGGGTGGCTGACGTACGAGGAAACAGTTTCACTGGACAATACTGGAGGTGGCGCCCTATACTCGATTCCCTTCACACTCCCCTCTTATGCTACGAACGTGAAGATCTATGATGAAGTGGGCATTCTGGCGCTATCTGAACGAACTATCAGTAGTCGTTGGAATGAGTCCCGTGACATCACGGTCAATCTTGCAGGTGACAGGTTCGGTGACAGGGGTTTTGAGCCCACGTTCAAGTACACATTCTACATATCCTATGTTGTACTGGCTGCTCCTCACCAGAGCGCAGTCCCCTCCGGAAACAAGATTGACATCCCAATGGGTGTCTTGAGTGATGTCCTGATTCGTTCTCACACTGTGGACATAGTCATGACCGCCTCAGTCATTGCGACAGAGACCTTCGGCGACTATCATCTAATCTACGGAGTCTTTGATACATCGCTGAGGTATGTGAAGTACAACAGTACACGACTCAATCCGATTGAGTTGAGCATAGTCTATGTTCCAACAATCGGTGCCGCATCTCGTCCAATGATATTCTCTATCATCGTTGGACTGATTGGTGTTGTCTACGTTGCCAGAAGGAAGATTGAGCTTCCTGAGGATGTTGTTGGGCCCAAGGATGAAGGTTTCACCGACAGTCAACCTCAACAGACCGGTGCCCCTCCTGAGGTGCTCAAGGAGTTCGCCAACGCCTACTCAAAGAAGACGGCTCTCAACATGGACTTGGAGAAACTACAGGCAGGACGACGTCGTGGTAAGGTCAAGAAGCGCGAGTATATGCTTCGCGAGAAGGACATCTCAAAGCAGCTCAAAGAAATCGAGGCACAGCTGCCCAGTCTCAAGGCTGAACTGGTCAAGCACGGTACTAGGTACAGAGACCTTGTGGCCCAGCTTGAGCTGCAGGACGAGCGCATTGAGGGGGCCAAAGCTGGGCTGCGTCAGCTCATACAACGCAAGAAGAAGCAGCGGATCAGCAGGGTCGCCTTCGAGAAGTCACGTCAGGACTACCTGAAGACAATCCAGAAGGCCACCAGCGCAACCGATAGAATCCTACTATCCATTCAAGAAGAAGCAGGGGACATCTAGAGCTCTCTGGACGCCCCCTCTTCCCTCTTGTTCCGGCTTAGCAAGTCTTATCTGAGAAGGTTTGACACGGGATTTTCCCCTTGAGGATACCGAAGATGAATACCACAGACACAGCAATACGCAAAAACATCAGAGCTCGCGAGCTGTTGGAACCGGAGTCACGCGCTCTTGAGATGTATCAATATCTCACCGGTTCTCCAAAAGTACAATCATATCTCTGCTCAGCGAACAGAATGGCGGTGTCCCGGCTTGGATATACTGATCACGGGCCAGTGCATGCAGAGGTCGCCACTTGGAATGCTTTGAAGGTCTTCAGTATTCTTGAACAGACCTTCCGGCCAAATGTGGTCGCTGAAGGAATAGGGACTCTTGATGATGCAAGACTCGTGGTCCTAGCCTCAACCTATCTCCACGACATAGGAATGGTGATCCATCGGAATGAGCACTACCAAGCATCTGTTCAACTTGCAGGTCCGATTCTAGAATCGAAGCTCATGGACATATACAATGACTCTAGAAAGGCAACGGACATCCTCTCCTTCATTCTACATGGCATCTACTCCCACGATGATAATACTCAGTGCCTCACTCTTGAGGCCGGCATCACAAAGATAGGTGACGGTTGTGACATGACGCGTGGACGCACAATTGTCCCATTTCAGAAAGGGAAAGTCGACATCCATAGTGTGTCCGCCATGGCCATCCATAGTGTGACACTTGAGAGGGGGGAAAGCAAGCCACTTCAAATCATAGTCGGAATGGATAACCCTGCCGGTGTGTTCCAAGTCGAAGCTGTACTAGAGAAGAAGATCTCAACCTCGGGGTTGCAGGACCAAGTCGGAATCGACGTTATGGTGAATGGCGACCGCCTTGTGCTGTCACATGTCAAGAGGCTCTTCAGAGTTCAGATGACCGATGTCCCCGAAACTCTCAGTGTGAAAGAAAAGGAGTGATAGAAGTCCACGCTGTGGAAGGGATTTGGTAGCCCCGCCAGGACTCGAACCTGGGTCAGTGAGGCCAAAACCCACTATGCTTGACCGCTACACCACGGGGCTCCACTTGTTAGGTCATTTCCCACTACGCAGACCGAAAGGAATACCCTGCTCCAAGATATCGGGAGAGATTTTCTCCTTCCATCGTTCAAGGAACGCCGACTCCTCTCGATGCTGCTTTCCATCAAGTCTCTGACTGTCAGGAAGCATGCAGGCGATTCCATCGATAACGGGGTACCATCGCTTGCACTTCGGACATGTTATGAGCGCCTCGTCAATCTCCTCCACCTGCTTGCCATCGCTCTCGACTGGGTGTGAGGTAAAGACCTCAAGATTCAGACTGTTTCGGCAATCAGGTGCCGGGCAGGCCAAGAGGTCCATGAGCCAACGCTTCATATCAAGTCACATCTGATGTTTCTCGCCGCTTTGAGAGAATGCAGTTAAAAAGTATTCTAGGTGGCAAATGTTCTGAGTCTTTCCGAAACCTATTTTGCCTCAGACCTTGAGTCTGGGACAGGTCCGGAGGTCACCGCAATACCATTTAGACATCCATGGATTCCAATCACTGAAGACACGGAGCGAGAGATGCTTGATGCTATCGGCAAGAAGAGCATCGATGACTTCTATTCTAACATACCAAAAGAGTACCTTCTGAAACGAGACCTTGCACTCCCCGAGTCCCATTCTGAGTTTGAGGTCTCACAGCGACTCACAGAGCTGGCGGGCAAGAACAGCCCTGCTGATAACGGAAGGGTGTTTCTCGGCTCTGGGGCAGGAATTCACTACATACCTGCCGCCGTTCCTGCATTGGCCGGGCGTTCAGAGTTCTTGACATCATACACGAGCTATCAGGCCGAGATCAGCCAGGGGATGCTCCAGACCCTATTTGAGTATCAGAGTCTCCTCGCAGAGATTCTTCAAGTCGATGTTGTGAACTCATCGATGTATGATATGGCGACGGGCGTGGCCGAGGCTGCCAGGATGGCAGTCCGCGTGAAACGGCATCACACGAGATTTCTCGTTCCCGGCACAATTAACCCCGAACACTTCCAAGTCTTACATACCTATACCGAACCTGCCGGCATAGAAGTGGAGAAGGTCAAATACGACCCGACAACTGGATTGATGGATCTTGCAGACTTGGAATCCAAGATGGAAGGTGTTGCGGGTGTCTATGTGGAGAACCCGAGCTATCTAGGTTTTCTTGAGACCCAAGTAGACAAGATCAGTAGAATCGCTCATGATAACGATGCGTTGCTCGTGGCGGGGGTAGATATTCTCTCACTAGGACTCCTTCGACCTCCTGGTGACTATGGGGCGGATGTTGTTGTTGCTGAGGGACAGCCTCTAGGTTCGCCCGTAAGCTTTGGTGGTCCGCTTCTCGGCATCTTTGGATGCAGGAATGATAGGAAACTGATCTATCAATTGCCCGGCCGTCTAGTAGGCATGACACAGACAGAGAGCGAACCTCATGAGGTTGGATATGTGTTGACCCTGAGCCCCAGAGAGCAGCACATTCGTAGAGAAAAGGCAACGAGCAATATCTGTTCAAACCAAGCACTGGTTGCTGTCACTGCCACTGTGTACCTGTCCCTTCTTGGACCCGGCGGTATCCGTCAGATAGGCGAAACCATCGCGATGAACTCGAGGTATGCAGCTGACACTCTAAACAAGATTCATGGAGTTAGGGCTCCGGCAATTGGCGATGCCATCTGGAAAGAGTTCGTCGTTCAGTTTGAAACCGGTATCAGTGCATATGATGTTCATGCGGGGCTTCTTGAACGAAATCTTCACGGAGGGAAGATCTTGAACGCGGAGTTTCCACAACTGGGAAACTCGATGCTGTTTAGTGTGACCGAGGTCCACACCAAGCCGGTGATTGATGAGCTTGCGCAAGCGATTGCAGAGATTGTAAAGGAGGGTCGAAACTAGTGTCTGATAGAGAACAGAAGAGTCGTCAGGCACGGTGGGACGAACCCCTCATCTTCGAGCGTTCTAATCCCGGTGTCGTAGGATATGTGCTGCCAGATCCAGATCCTGCGGTGTCAAAGGCCATTGGTCCAGTAGAGACGATAATCCCAACCGGCATGCTACGGAAGTCGCCTCCCAATCTTCCAGAGGTCTCGGAACCTGGTATTGTACGACACTTCACAAGGCTCTCCCAGATGAACTTCGCAGTCAGTCTGGGGACTTATCCCCTTGGAAGCTGTACGATGAAATACAATCCAATCAAGAACGACTGGGCCGCGGCTCTGCCCGGCTTTGCTTGGCTGCATCCGCTTCAAGACCCCTCCATGACGCAAGGCGCGCTCGAACTGATGTGGGAACTGGAACACTGGTTGGCAGAAATCACGGGAATGCACTCAATCACACTGCAGCCTGCGGCTGGTGCGCAAGGTGAATGGACCGGAGTGATGATGATTCGCGAATATCACCGTCGCGTCACTGGGGATTTGACACAGAGAACAGAGATGATTATCCCGGATTCGGCCCACGGAACCAACCCCGCCTCAGCTGCCATGGCTGGGTATGACGTTGTGGTCATCCCCTCTAGCAATGAGGGTCTAGTAGACCTAGATGCATTGAAAGCTGCTGCTGGTCCGAAGACGGCTGGTCTCATGCTCACAAATCCGAACACGATTGGTGTCTTCGAGAAGGACATCAAAGAGATTGCAGACACAGTACATGATGCAGGTGGTCTTGTCTACTATGACGGTGCCAACTTCAATGCGATAATGGGAAAAGTGCGCCCGGGAGACATGGGCTTCGACGTCGTGCATCTGAACCTTCACAAGACCTTCTCTACCCCTCATGGAGGTGGTGGTCCCGGAGCGGGTCCTGTGGGTGTTGCAGAGAAACTGGTCGACTTCCTGCCTGTTCCTCGCATTGTCAGGAATGAGAACGGTCAGTTTGATCTTGATTATGACTACCCACACTCGATTGGTAAGGTGAAGTCATTCTATGGCAATTTTGGTGTACTTGTGAGGGCATACGCATACATCTACTCACTTGGAAGTCAAGGTCTCGAGAAAGCCTCGGAAATTGCTGTTCTCAATGCGAACTATGTTGCCAACCAAGTGAAGATGATTCCCGGATTCACACTTCCTTACTCACAGGAGTCACCAAGGATGCATGAGTGTGTGATATCTGCTGAGGGCCTCAAGGCGAAGACGGGGATTACCGCCATGAACGTTGCCAAGCGCCTGCTCGACTACGGTGTACACGCACCTACAGTATATTTCCCTCTAATTGTGCCCGAGGCACTGATGATTGAACCCACAGAGACTGAATCCAAGAAGGATCTCGATCATTTTATTGCTGCTCTCGAAGCGATCTCTAAGGAAGCACACTCAAATCCCGAAGTCGTAACGAGTGCACCATCAACTGCCAAGGTTCGTCTACTGGACGAGTATAGAGCAGCTCACCCCAAGACACTGACACTCTCCTACAAGATGTACAAGGAGCATCAGATACAGGAGAACAACTGAGGCAGGAATGTAATCATGACACAGGACGTGGTTCTCGAACGGGCGGCTGGTCGTCATACACTCTTTCTTGTCGCCAAGGAGATTGGGAGAGACCTGCTGGTAACAGTCTACGGCGGCGATGAACACCACATCGGTGCAGTGACGGTGGGACATGTGTCAAAGAGTCACTATCGGAATACGGATACAACCAGTCTCAGTACCCTAACCTTTCCCGGACACCGAGACTATGTTCTCTCCAACTCGGCGACTGAACAGTTATGCAGGAAGCTGAATCGCTCAGTTGTCACCACAGTTGGAATCCACTATGAGAATGCGACAGGAGAGGAGATACAGGAGATCATAGACGCGGTCAATGCGATGGTGTCTGATTTGGTTGCGTACTATCAAAAGGCTGAATAACCAAGTCATTTCTGAAGCTAATTGGTTGGACAATTGCGAATAATCTTCAAACCATTCGGCCCCATCAGAAGAGCACTGGGCAAGCGGATAATCGAGGTCGATGTCGTAGACTCCACCACTGTGCGCCAGGTGATTGACAGAGTGGTGGGACAGAGTAGCGATAATCTGAAACGTCTGGTCTATGAGGGAGAAGAGATCAACAGGAATCTAATTGTCCTTCTGAACAAGAGAGATGTCAACACACTCGAGATGGGATTGGACACAGTAGTCAGTGAAGGGGATGAGGTTGCACTCTTACCGCACGTTCAAGGTGGATAGTCTCACATGGTCATCAAGTTCTACCTCGAAACATATGGGTGCTCACTCAATGCCTCAGACTCAGAGGTCATTGCCGGTAGGTTGGAGGCCATTGATGCGGTACGAGTCAACAATGAGCGAGACGCGAATCTGATAGTTGTAAACACATGCGGAGTCAAGGAACCTACTGAGGACAAGATAATCCATCGCCTTCGTGAACTTGCTGATGAAGTCAGGCCTGTGATTGTCGCAGGATGTCTCCCAAAGATCTCGTATCATCGAATTGAACTGGCCATTCCTCGATTTGCTGCGATGATAGGTCCTCAATCCATCGAGTCCCTTGGAGCGATTGTTCCTCAGGTTCTTGCTGGTGCACGCGGAATCAATGCTCTTGAGCCAGAGGGTGCATCAAAGCTACAATGGTTCCATGGTCCTCCTGATAGTGTGATATGTACAGTCCCCATCTGTGAGGGTTGTCTGGGTAACTGTGCATACTGCGCAGTCAAGTTCGCCCGGGGCCACGTCAAATCACACTCAATTGAGGATATCTCACGGATAGTCACTCGGTGTATACATACAGGGTATCGCGAGATCAGACTGACCTCCCAAGATGCAGGGGTCTTTGGAGTTGATACAGGCGAGTCCCTTGTCGATTTGATCAAGGCACTCGACCAGATAGAGGGGCGTCACAGATTCAGACTGGGGATGTTCAATCCGAATCTGGTCTTGGAGTCCATTGGCTCTCTCGTCGATGCGATGAGTTCAGAACACTACTTTCAATTCTACCACGTGCCTCTTCAGTCCGGGAGTGACGCAGTCCTCCAAGCAATGGGACGCCGATATACGGTGGCTCAGTGGGAGGCTGTTGTGAGTGCGATTCGTTCCAAGAGGCCATCCGCGACAATAGCGACCGACATCATTGTCGGCTATCCTGGTGAAACTGACCAAGACTTTGAGGAAACAATGAACACCATTGAGCGGATGAAACTTCCAGTGGTGAACATCTCGAAGTACGGAGACCGACCCGGAACCTTGGCGTCCAAGTCCCCCCGCAAGGTGGACACCCTGGTGAAGAAGAATCGCAGCCGTGCACTGTCCCGGCTTGTTGATGACATAGTTCTAGAAACAAACCACTCATGGATTGGATGGAGTGGTCCTGTCCTCGTGACGGAGCGTGGTTCTAGGGGCGGCTGGCTAGCAAGGAATCCTGCATACAAGCTTGTCATTATGAACGGAGACTATTCACCGGGGAGCATTCTCGATGTTCAAATCACAGACGGCAAGAAGACCCATCTCATTGGTGAGGTCAGGTCTTTGGTTTGATCTCAATGTCTACTACTTCACCAGTTCTGGTGCTCTCTCTAGCTGCTTCAACAATCCTGAGAGCACATATCGCATCGTCTATGCTGACACGAGGAGTATTTCCAGTCCGTATACAGTTCAGGAAGTCATTCAACACCTCTCTCACCGGTTCACCATAGACCTTGATGGTGGCCCCTCTCTCAGGAAGTCTGATTGTATCGTGTGCAGCCATTGGTTCTTGGTCAAGATGCTGTACCTTGATTATCTGACCGAACAGGTCGAGCATCAAGGAGCCTTTGGTTCCTGACACATCCATGTATCTCCTTCTCCCTGCATATTGTCTCGAGAGATGGAAGAAGTGCTCCGTTCCATTGGCGAAGTTCACCATGACTGTTCCGCTATTATCTATACCTGCTTCCTTGTTGCTCTGGGCGTAGAGTCTGGCAGGTCCACTGCTGATTCGGGCCATGATGTCAAAATCATGAACTCCTATGTCCTCGAAGACGTCTCCCAGTGATGGGATTCTCTTGGGTGGGACGAAACCTCTTCTATCGTGGATCACAACTCTTGGTTTTCCAATTGCACCTGATTCAATCAGTGACAGTGCCTTTCCAACAATAGGATTGTAGATCTCTGAGTGTGAGACCAGAGCCACAACACCCTTCTTCTTGATGACCTCCGCTACCCTCAATCCGTCTTCGAGTGTGCTTGCAAGAGGTTTCTCTATCAGAATTCCCTTGATGTCAGACCTCTCCACAACCTCTCTGGCTATCTTGGCATGACTGGATGTAGGTGTCGCAATTACAACAGCGTCCAAATCAAGATTGCCTATCATCTCCATACAGTCCTCAAAGGTCTGAACGTTGTACATCTTGGCCACGCCTTCTGCCGTTTCCGTACAGGTATCTGCAATGCCCACTAGAACGCCCATGTCCTTCAGAATGCGTGCATGAATCCTTCCCATATTCCCTGCGCCAATGATTCCAATCTTCTCGGATGCCGTCGTGTTCACCTCATGGCAGCTTGAGATGTCCCGTTTACGACCTGCTTTATACATTGTCATATTCGGTGTCGCAATTCCTGAATTCGTTTTGTCCATTCCTATCTGTCAATCAGACAAGTCACATTCTCACGTGCTTATATCCCTCGGACACTAAATGATTCTTGAAGCATTGCTTTACCACACACCAAAGGGAATGGAGTGTCGCTTCATGCTGACCCCCCTCAACAAGACATCTCCCTTCCCAGGCCCATCTCGCCACACCATCATGATCCGCCTCTATCATGTTGTGGGATGGCCCCATCTAGATTGTGCAGGTTTGCACATGCTTATCTACAAACTCTACGACTTCTTCTTGGTAGGTGAGTAAACATGAAAACCAATAAACGTAGAAAGGCCAATAGGAAGGCCTCAAGATCCGGCCTCTTTGAATGGCTGGCGGGGACCACGAGATAATCTTGTAGAGTCCCAAATGGCGAACAGATGAGCAGGTCACTCTCGTGACTTCTTCTGTTCCCAAAACACACTCTTCCAGAATTGAATTGACTGATTTTGTGATGCCGGCCGCAGTGCACAAGTACTTAAGGGCACAGTCTGGCAATTTCCTTGCAGGTACACGAGAAGCGAGAAGCGTATTCCATCATCAGATTTGTCGAGAGTTCTTTTTTTCACACATCGCGAATTTCGGGAAGGACACACTGGTTTTGACGACTTGCATGATCGCATACAGCGAGTGAATAACAATGGGTTATGAAGAACGTGAGCCAATAGAGGCTACAGTGGCTGAACTAAAGCCACGAATGAAGAATGTCAGTATTTCCTTCAAGGTAATCAGCATGGGCGAAGAGCGAGAGATTGAATCCCGACGTGATGGGACATCTCACCGTGTCTGTGATGTCACCGTGGGTGACACAAGTGGAATCGTTCAGGTTCCGCTATGGGATGACACTATTGATAGTGTCGAAGAGGGTACAACCTACAATCTGACCAATGGTTACACAGGTCTGTTCAGAGGCAACCTTCGACTTAACGTCGGCAGGTACGGCAAGCTGGAGCAGGCTGAGGATGCCATAGAAGAAGTCAACATGGATCTAGACATGTCGGCTGCTGAGCACGAGGATGACCGACCTCGCAGAAACTACGGTGGCGGTGGCTACGGTGGAAGAAGCGGCGGCGGTTACGGTGGTCGCAGTAGCGGTGGATATGGTGGCGGAAGCAGAGGCGGTCGCAGCAGCGGCGGCTATGGCGGTCGCGACAAGCGTCGCAGATACTAGACTCTACATCCATAATTGAAATCCAAGCAGCAATTGCTGCTTGATTGTGGGCCAGTACCAGTGCTCGCCACTGGCGGCTCACAAACCTGTTTTTTCTTTGATATCAATGAACTGAGTCCAATACAGTCTCTATGAGATCTTGAAACATGCATGCCAACTAGACTTGAAGAAGTGGTGCGGAGGGCGAGATTTGAACTCGCGAACTCCTACGAGACAGCCTTCCTGTGATGATATATCACAAGATCTAGGCCCTCAACCTAGCGCCTTTAACCTGGCTTGGCAACCTCCGCATATGCAGAAACCATCATGATGCTGCTAGGTTACCAGGCAAGCGCTATCACAGCATCATGAAGCGATGGCTTCTAGTCTTCCGAATGTATTCCAAACATAAGGATTTCTATAAGCATACTTGACTCTATTCACGATTTGCCAAGTCACTCTATTGTAGTCCTGAATGACTATCTCATGTGGTCTTCTATCCTTTCTACAAATCAGATACTGTCCCCAGAATGAGATGATGGAGCCCCGGGCGGGATTCGAACCCGCGATATTCTGCTTACGAGGCAGACGCTATAACCCCTAAGCCACCGAGGCTCGGCTGAGCGATGACCTCGGGTTTTCTAATAAAGCATTATGGTCTGCTCCCACTCCTCTGTACTGGAGGTTCTATGACGTAGTTCTTATCACATAGTATTGTGACAAGGCCATTGGAGGACCCCCTGTGAAGATTGGTGATCTTGGCGAACTAGGTCTGATTGCTACACTACGTGATTATGTGCGACTGGTGAAGGGATCCAGACTGGGATTTGATGAGGATGCATCAGACCTTCCCGTGTGTGATAGCCAGAGCATAGTCATCAATGTCGACACATTCGTAGCCAAGACCGACCTTCTTCCTGATATGACATGGGCCCAGGCTGGCAGAAAGACGGCCGTGATGGCGATGAGCGATCTGGTGGCAAAAGGAACGCGACCGCAGGTCTCTCTGGTATCACTCTGTGCCCCAGAGGACTTTGAGACCAAGGATGCCACTGAGATCATCAGAGGATTCTCACAGTACTGCCTCAAGAATGATGTGTACTTTCTTGGCGGAGACCTCGGCATGTCAGATGACGTGATTCTCACTGCGGTTGCCCTTGGTGTTGTCGATTCAAATCACATCGTAACAAGGGGTGGAGCCCACGTCGGTGATATCATTGCGGTGACCGGGCTCTTTGGGCTCACCTCCGTAGCATACCAAGTCCTTCTGAAGGGGCTCGCTGCTCCGGAGAGTCTTCGGAAGCGAGCCGTCGCTGAGGCATACCTCCCCCACATCGATTTCAACCTGATCCCCTCCCTTGCCAAGAGTGGTTTGGTGTCATCATGCATGGACAGCAGTGATGGTCTTGGAAAGACACTGAACACAATGGCCCAGCAGAGTTCAAACCTATTCCATATCAATAGACTCCCCCTGGCCAGCGGCGTCAGAGAATTCGGAAGGACGCATGACCTTGACGAATTGAACCTCGTCATGCGAGGTGGTGAGGAGTTCGTATGCGTCGCGACGATTCCTACCGAGAAGTGGGATGCTGCTGAGAGAATCGCAAGGGAAGTGGGTGGTCGTCTAATTCCGATTGGCCACGTGATGTCCGGAAGTGGGGTCAGATACGAGTCATCTGAGGGGCTTGTTGATGTCCCACTAGAGGGGTATGACAGTTACAAGGAGTGGGGATAGACTGGATAGAGTCGCAATTGTGGACGGCTACGTGGACGAGCCAACCTGTCTCGGAGTCACCCCCTACATGAGTCCGTACCCTCGATACATCGCTGGGGCCATCTGGACACACACTCCACGCACACAGATCCTCTACCATACTATTGATCAAGTCCGTGAGAGTTTCCAGAATGCGATATCCCAGTGGGCCCAGTGTGATATCATCATCCTCATTGCAGGCATGATTGTTCCTGGAAAGTACATTGGAGGAACCCCGATCTCTGTGCGTGAGGCGAGGGAACTATTCTCGGACCCTGCACTTGCCGACTCGACAAAGATCCTTGTCGGTCCTTGGGCTAGGTTTGGATGTGGGCTTGAGGGGGGGAGGATTGCTCTCAGTGCTGAGCATCTGTCTCCACCATTTGACTACATCATCAGCGGTGACCCGGAGATAACCATCGGAAACCTAGCAGCAGACAACTGGAATCTCTCCAACATTGATGTCACTGCGGTACGGCCGTCATCTGGAGCAATCGCAGACTACGCCGTCAGGGGTGCAACGATTGTCAATCAGCATCCTCACATGTCGTTCAATCATCTAATCTGCGAGATTGAAACATACAGGGGGTGTGCTCGTTTTCCTACAGGTGGATGCTCGTTCTGTGTCGAACCATCCTATGGCGAACCGGACCCAAGGAGTGTGTCCGACATCGCCAGAGAGATTCAGGCATTGCACTCCGTAGGGGTCACTGCTTTCAGGATTGGAATGCAGGCCGATCTCTTCACTTACGGGTCTCACGAGATGGGACTGGAGGAGTTTCCGACCCCGAACCCCTCTTCCATCGAGGAGCTCTTCTCCAAGATTCGTAGTGTCGCTCCGAACATCGACGTTCTTCATATTGATAATGTGAATCCTGGAACCATTGCACGTCACCCAGAGGAGTCTCGCAAGGTTGCCAAGATAGTGATGAAGTACCACACTCCCGGTGACGTGGCTGCCTTTGGTGTCGAATCCCTCGATCCCGAAGTTGTCCGGCGCAACAACCTGAAGGCCACAGAAGAGGAGGTCATGTTTGCTGTCAGAATCCTCAATGAGGAGGGCGGCAGAAGACCCCCACGTGGACTCCCGCACCTGCTGCCAGGTATCAATCTCCTCTACGGACTGCCTGGAGAGCGCAGGAAGACACTCGAATACAACACTGCCTTTCTGCGCAATCTTATTGATGAGGGTCTCATGGTTCGCAGAATCAACGTCAGACAGGTGATCGGGCTCTCTGGAACCCGCCTCGAGACCGGTGTGAAGACGAGGGTGAAACGAAACGAGTTCTTCAGGCACAAGGAGGAGATTCGCCAGAAGATTGACAGGGTTATGATAGAGCAAGTGGCCCCACAAGGAACGATACTCCGTAGGGCCTTTGTTGAGAGCGAAGTGGGAAATCGGTACTTGCTGCGCCAGCTCGGCACCTATCCCTTGCTCTGCAGCATGCCCAAGGGAACAAGAGAGTTTACAATCACAGATGTCTTCGTGGTGGACCACGGCCCAAGATCGCTAACAGTCCTTCCGTACCCCCTACGCCTTCATGACTCAACGCTTGCTCAGTGGAAGGCCATTCCCGGTATGGGCGGGAAGCGCGCTGCACGCATCAAGGCTGAGAACAGGGTAAAATCCATCGAAGATCTCGAGCGAGTCCTGGATTATACAATCCCTGCATGGCTAGGTGAGAGCATCGATTTTGCTGAAGAATGAATGGCGGGCCCGGTGTGATTTGAACACACGAACTCCAACTTAGAAGGCTGGCGCCCTATCCGGGCTAGGCAACGGGCCCTGCGTCTACAGAGTCGCTTGCCTTAGGAATTAAAGCTTTCCGCGTGGTCTACTTGAGCTACATCACAAAGGCCGGCGGAAACAAGATGAAGTACTCAATGACTATAGAGAGCATGATACCGCCAAAGACCAGTCCCTTCCCTCTACTCATATCGGCTTCAGTGAACCAGAGTATCGCTCCGACAAGAACCACGATGACTCCGGAGACTTGTCCGACAAACAGGAGGAAGTCCCAGATTTCGATGAAGTACGCTGCAATCATGCTCATGAAGTTTGAGATTGGGCTCTGCATTCTCAGTTGTCCCTCTCCCTCATTCTCTCTCCTCTGGATTTAAGCACCTCACGACTCACTTTCCCCACAGTCCCTCACAGAATGCGAGGACGTTCCTTCCCAAGTCTTCATAGTTGTAGCCCCCCTCAAGGAGCGCGTATCTCCGTCCACCACAACGCTCCTCTGCAAAGGTCCTCATCAACCGACCAATCTCTCTGAAGGCGTCAGTCGAAAGGTTTCCTCCCCAATCATCTTCGTACTGGTCGAAGCCAGCAGATGCCACAATGATGTCCACATCCGGTGCGTCATCCAACGCCCTCTTGACATCTGCAAGGTAGGCCTCATCTCCTTGTCCACTGGGATTGTGGATGGTCCAGCGGCGATCCCCGCCTAGGATGTTGATGTTCCCATCCCCAGTGTGAAGATCGAAGTCCAGGATGAAGGCTGAGTCTATCAGTTTCCTACTTCTCAGTGCAAGTAATGATACTGCGATGTTATTGAAGTAACAGAACCCCCAGCAACTATCTCTGGAGGCGTGATGGCCGGGAGGTCTAATCAGTGCAAAGGCCGGTTCTCCTTCTACTGCAATCTCTCCAGCTATGATTGCTCCCCCTGCCGCCAGAATCGCCATCTGGTAGAGAAGACCTCCCGGTGAGGTCTCACTCTCTCTTCGAATCCTCTCAAGATGACCCCGAGAATGTGCTAGGAGGATCTCCTGTTCTGTGGTCTTTCTGGCCTCGATCAGTTCGTACTCCGGATTAGCGCTCAATGTTTCGATGGCGCTTTCAAGTCTGCCCTCGCCTCCGGCCGGAGTATTGTCATACCTGTTGGTCATGAGCGGGTGATACACGATTTTCATACACCTGATAGTATGCTCATGGGATATCTATTCTACGGATTCCTTCTGAATCATAATCAAACAAAAAAGAGAAGTTGGAGGGCAGGTTGCCTTGCGAGCCCTGCCCTGCGTGTTGTGAGAATGGGGATTAGCCAAAGAGACTTCCAAGTCCAGCAGTGAACTCTTCCTCTTTCTCCTCTTCTTCTTCCTTCTTCTCCTCAGCTGCAGGAGCTGCTGCTTCGCCACCAGCCGGGGCGGCAGCTGCCGCTGCGACAGGCATGGCAGCCGCGCTCTTCAATGCCTCATCAATGTCGACATCCTTCAGAGCAGCCAGCAGAGCCTTAATCCTGGACTTGTCAGGGGTTGCGCCAGCCGCGGTCAGGACTTCCTCCATGGCCTTGGCTGTCATCTTACCACCTGCTTTGTGGATCAGAAGTGCTGCGTATACGTATTCCATTTTTTGTTACCTCTTGCTTACTTATCCAAACAGGCTTCCCATGCCTGCTACTGTTTCCTCCTCTTCCTCCTCCTCAGGTTCCTCAGACTTCTCTTCCACCGTTTCGGCGGGAGCTGGTGCAGCAGATGCTGCGGCTGCCTGAACCTGACCGAGAACTTCAGAGGGTATTGCTTCGGGATCCTTCTCGGAGATTGCTGCGGCCAGTGAGAATGACTCGGAGTTGGCCTTTGCCAAGAACTCGCTGAGCATATCTGGGACAAAGAATCCGATGCTCAGTGTGAGGCTCTTTGCCTCCATGTCAGCCTTGGCCAGTATCAACGGGATGGTCTCCTCAGTCGGTATTCCGACGTTCACTGACAATTTGATGGCGTACTGGTGACCTGCAATGACACTCTTGAAGAGGTCCTCTAGGTCAACAGCAAAGGTATCAGCTGTCAAGACATCTCCATCAGCATATGCCGCAATCAGTTTCAACTGCAATTCCATGGGCTCGATGCCGAGTCTGGCCAGCATCTGGGCCATGGCGTTGGAGATGACATCACCGGCCTTCACTGCCACGGTGTCTTCGGTGACGTGTATCACGCCTCCCTTCACACGCGATGGTATTTTCAGGCCTGCGAGTTCACTGATGAACGGTCCAGGAGCGACTCCAGTGTTCATTGCGGGAACAATGATGTCCTTTGGTGCAACCTGTCCCCCCTTTGCAGGGGCGGCTGCCTTATTCTCGCTCAGGAATTTGCTCAACACAAATGGGTCTTGGTTGCTGAAGACAAATGCGACTGGTCCTTTCACATGTTCGACAAGGTCCTTGATGCCCTTCTTCTTGGATTTCTCAAGGGCCCTGATCATCAATGTGTTTCGGGCCATCATTATTGTCGCCGAACCTCTGAGACTGTCACGAATTCCCTGAAGCTGCTTTGCTCCAACCCCTTCCACATTGACGAGACCAATCATCTCGCTCTCATCAATGGCTGTGGCAAGTTTCTGGACAGCTTCAATCTTCCATTCGGGAATTTTCTTCTCATATACTGACATCTCGTTTCACCATCCTACACTGACACCCGGACCATAGGGCCCATTGTGGTCTTTATCATCACAGAACTGATTCTCTCAGCAAATCCCTTGTTCTGTACCATATTCAGCACTGCGACGACATTATCAGCTATCTCTCTGTCGGTCATTCTTTCATGACCCACTTTCACATGGAATGTGGGTGTGTTTCTCATCCTCACACGGACTGTACGATGATACTGGTTGATGACGGCGTTCAGGTCTGCCTGTGGCGGAAATGGTTTGGGCATTTTCCCCCTTGAGCCAAGTACCTGCCCCAGGTATCTACCAATCAGAGGCATGGCATCCACAGCCGCTATGAAGAAGTCGTAGCTCTTTGCTAGAGCCTTCCTCTCCTTTTTCTCATCACCAATTCTGGGAATATCATCTTTTGACACAACCCGCTCGGCCCCTGCGGCTATGGCCTTCTCTGCGAACTCACCGTCTCCGAAGGCGCATATCTTGGGGGGTGGGTACAACGTGTTCGGAAGGATCAACTCTTGGTTAAGCCTGTTCTCAGGCTTGGAGACATCAAGTTCTCTCTTTCTGAAGTTGACAGCCACATCAAAGCTCTGTTCGAACTTGATGTTCCTCTCCTTGCCCTTTGCTCTGGCCTCCGCAACCGCTGCCTCAATTGAATCTATAGAGTATGACATGTGCTATCACTCCCTTAGTGGCTCGGCCAGCTGTTCGTTCCAAACGCCCTCTCGCACCTCTTTCTGGAACTCCTTTGCTGTCTTGCCTTCAATCGTAACACCCATCGACACACAGGTCCCTGCGATGATCAGGGCCGCTGCCTTCATGTCTCGGGCTGTGATGTCGGTTGCTTTGCCTTTTGCAATGGTCTTCAACTGATCAAGTGTGAGGTCTCCTATGATGTTGGTGTTGGGTTCGCCGGATCCCTTTGGTGCGCCAATCTCCTTCAGAATCAGAGCGCTTGTCGGCGGTGTACCAACTTCTACTTCGAAGGACTTGTCATTGGGATTAACGATGATCTTCACGGGGACCTTCAGTCCACTGAATGGCGCGGTGACCTCGTTTATCTTCGTGACTACTTGAAATATGTTGACTCCGGTCGGGCCCAGGGCCGGACCGATTGGGGGTCCCCCGCTGGCCTTCCCGCCCTCTACCATTGCTTCAACTGTTATTGGTTTCTCACTCACGTCTTTCACGACTCCTGATGCAGTACACTCGGTACGTGCGCAACGTTTCCGGTGCGGGCGACCTGCAGAACAGAATTCCTACTTGGTTCCACGAGGTCTACTGCATTCAATGTCACTCTTATCACCCCGGACATGAGTTTGGAATCTCATGTCAGATTAAGGAGTAGTGGCCTCGACAGAGGTTTGGGTTTTAAGCCTTGTGGACTGTCGATGGGATTCACTCGTCGTCCTCGGGCGCATGAGCCCAGAAGGAGTCTTCTTCTCCGAGTTCGTCCTCATCTGTAGGTTCTTCTTCGCCTTCTGCCCCCGTTGACCCCTCGTCCTCTCGTACTGCACGTTCCACTATCTTCGCAAAGTCTGCGTGCACCTTAATCGGAATGGGATGGGGACTGTCGAGCAGGTCCAGTGTGAGCTCTTCCTTGCCTGCTTCCACACGCTTCACCTTGGCCCGTTCGCCCTTGAATGGTCCTGAGATAATCTCCACAATATCATTCTCTGAGATGCCCTCTGCAGCTGGAGGCGGTGCGAGAAACTTGTCGATCTCCTCACGACTGACCTTACCACCCACTCTGCCTCTTACGTGGGGCACACCTGAGATAGCAATCTCCACATCTCTGAACTCTGTGGTCTCAATGAATACGTATCCACGAAGGGTTTCTGGTACTAGTATCGCCTTCACACGGCCCAGAAGTTGGTTTGAAGACACCAGTCTTGGTTCTCCCTTCTTCTTCCCCTTCTTCTTGCATTTCTTCATGTGCTCAAGAGTTGAAGCCTCAGACGAGAAGTCCTCCTTGCAGAAAGGACATTCCCAGACATCACTCTCACCTGTCACTGCGGTAGTAATCAAGTCTGTGACGCCCTTCTCCTGACCGATAGTCGTTCGGACTGCATAGATGCTGGTCTTTGCTTCCACTTCTCTCACACTTCCCTGCAATCTTGGCTCTGCATGGTCACATACAACATGCGTTATCAATCGATACTAATGGATGTTGACTGGTATGCCGAGTGTCTTTATGATGAAGCAACGCCCCAGTTTCCTGTGATCAGAATCATGATGACCTGAACAATGAAACTGAGTCCGCCGACAAGAATCATCGCCAGGAGACTGATCTTGGTACTTGTCCATAGCTCCTTTCTGGATGGCTTCGTCGCCAGCTTCAGAATACGTCTGCTCTCGTTGATGAATTCACCAACACCCATGTCTTTTCACGTCCATTGTAGTACTGCCTCTGCAGCTACAAGAATCGATTGCCCTCACTCGTGGTTCGCTTTTAATGTTTGCTGAGTAGCCAACAGGACTAGCCGAGGCGTGGGACCCCAAGGTCGGTCTTTAGGTCATCCACGAGTGGAGTGAACGGTTCTGCCTTGTCAAACACGTATGGCGAGTTGATCCCCGAAGCGATGATAGTCACTCTCAACCTGTCTTCAAGGTTCGGGTCGATGAGTGCACCATATATCACCTCAGCACCGGGGTTGACTTGTTCTGTGACCAGCTCAACGACACGCTTCACCTCGAGGAGCTGCAAGTCGGCACTGCCGCTCACATTGACCAGTACGTTTCTGGCATTCTCGATTGACACGTCGATGAGCGGATTGCGTAGCGCATTGACCACAGCCTCTTCATCTCGTCCCTCCCCAGAACCCTCACCTAGTGCAATGAGCGACACACCACCATTCTTCATAGTGGTACGCACGTCCGCAAAGTCCAGGTTCACCAAGCCGGGCTTGGAGATAAGTTCAGCAATTCCCTTGACAGCTCTGACAAGCACCTCATCCGCGACCATGAATGCCTCTGGGAGCGAGAGATCAGGAGCTATCTCTAGCAGCTTCTCGTTCGGGATAGCAATCAGTGTGTCTACATATTCCATCAGCGCGTTCAGACCACGTGTGGCATTCTTTTTCCTAGTGGCACCTTCCACCTCAAAGGGAAGGCAGACTATGGCAACAGTCAGGGCGCCATTCTCCTTGGCAGCCTTTGCGATGTGAGCAGCTGCTCCAGTTCCGGTACCGCCGCCCATGCCTCCTGTGATAAAGACCAAGTCCCCTCTCACTGTGTCCTTTATCTCTTCATAACTCTCTATGGCGGCTGCCTCACCGATGTCTGGGTTGTTACCTGCACCAAGACCACCGCACGTTTCCTTTCCAAGAAGCAGCTTGTGGTGTGAATTGCAGAAATAGAGGTCTTGTGCGTCAGTGTTTGCAGCCAGAGTTTCTGCCCCCTCTACACCCACTTCCATCAACCGTGTTATTGCGTTGTTTCCGGCACCACCAACGCCTACGACCAGAATCCGTGCACTGACAGAATCAAGTAGGCTCTCCAACTCTTCATCGGTGGTCACTGACTTCGGCTTGCTTCGGGATCTCTTTGCTTGGGCCTCTCTGCGCCCGGATGAACTTAGGACCTCTTCTAACAATGGGTGCATAATACCACTCACATGTGATTGATTGTTATTACCCCTGTATTGTACTAACAAAAAGTAGAATATGACCCCAATAATACTCAGGTGCTTCGCCGTCGTCTCTTAGGCTTTGATGGCTTTCTGAACGTTCTCAGAATAGAATCAACAGACACTCCATGCTCACGCAGCAGAGCCTCGACTTCCTCCAGTGATGGCTGGCCGTTTTGCGCCCCCATCTGGGTTATTGTTAGTCCTGCAACTGCATTTGCGAAGTTGAGTGACTGGTCGATTCGGTCCGTACGCATCCACGCGGACACGAATCCTGCCGCAAAGGCATCTCCGGCCCCCATCGTGTCTACAACGTCGACCTCGAAGATTCGGGAACTGTTGTATTCGAATCCGTCGGTGGCAATGGCCCCGTTCTTCCCCCTCTTGACAACAAGGACTCCTGGAAAAGTCTTGGCGAACTTCATGAGTTCTGCCTTCTTGACCTCCACTCCGAAATAGTTCTCCAGTTCGAACTGATTCACAAAGAGAAGGTCGACATATCTGAGAAACCTATCATAGTTCAAGTCAGAAGCAGCTCTACCAGGATCAAGTGACAGAATCATCCCGTTGCTGGATGTTATCTCAACAGCCCTGTCAATCATCATTGGGAAAGCTCCAGCCACATGGATGACATGTGCATCAACGACGGAGTCCTCCTCGATGAGTCGTCTGTCAAGGAAACGATTCGCCCCTGGTTCGACTATGATATTTCTCCTCCCCTGCGAGTCCTGTATTATCACGAAGATTCCCGTTGGAAGGTCATCAAGGGTAAGAACGCAGCTCGTATCTACTCCTGCCTTGGCCAGCTCTTTCAAGGCAAGTTGTCCGTACTCATCGTGTCCAACGCATCCGATGAGTGATGATTTCACTCCTAGTTTGGCACACTGACTGGCGAAGTTTGAAGATGATCCGCCGAAGAAGATGCGTCCTCGCTCGCTCACTATGTGTTCATCTGAAGACGAGATATTCTTCACCTGCATGTCAACGTCGATATTGACCCTGCCAATTGCTACAACTTCGCCTACCAACTACTTGCCCCTCGTCATACAATCAATGCCATGATTCCTTTCTGTGCGTGAAGCCGGTTCTCAGCTTGGTCGAAGACGACTGAATGCGGGCCATCCATGACCTCGGATGTCAGTTCCTCGTCTCTGTGTGCAGGAAGACAGTGCATCACTATGACATCATTTTTGGCTGCATTGACCAATGTTCTGTTCACTTGGAAGGCCATCAGCGCCTCCTCTTTCTCCTTGGATCGCTCCTGACCCATGCTGAAGAAGGTATCAGTGTAGATGACATCAGCACCCTTCACTGCCTCCTTCGGGTCATTCACAACCTCTAGGGTGGTCCCATACTTCTTGCTGAGAGTCTCTGCCCTCTTCATTATCTCCTCACTGGGAGTATAACCTTCCGGTGAGCCAATCGTCACATCCATCCCCATGATTGTGCAACCCTGCATGATGGAATTGCTGACGTTGTTGGAATCCCCAACGTAGGTGATCTTCAGCCCCTCTAGTCTACCCTTGTGTTCTTCGATAGTCATAAGGTCTGCCATTATCTGGCACGGATGAAGCAGGTCTGACAGACCATTGATGACGGGGACTGTGGCGTGTTCTGCCAGTCCTGCAATCTCGCTGTGGGCATAGACACGAGCCATAATCACGTCGCAATACCGGCTCAGGACCTGAGCTGTATCACCAATAGTTTCTCCTCTTCCGAGTTGCGTGCCGCTGGGTTGAAGATACAATGCATGTCCACCCAGCTGTGTCATTCCGACCTCGAAGGAAACGCGAGTTCTAGTCGACGACTTCATGAAGATCATCGCAAGCGATTTTCCCTTGAGAATCTCATGAGGTTCTCCTCTCTTCTGCTTTCGTTTCAGATCATGACCAGTGTCAAGAAAGTATCTAAGTTCCGGTCTTCCAAAGTCGGACAGATCAATGAAGTTCCTGCCTTTGAGTTCCATCAGTAGTACCTCTCAGAGGTCTTCAAAGCTAGGATTCGTGGCCTGTATAAAAAGCTCTCCACAACTCACTCATTTGCTACCAGTCTCTTTGCGAACCAGTCAGGATCGAATTCCTTGAGGTCATCATACTCCTGCCCGACTCCTACATAGATAATTGGCCTACCTGTCACAAAGGCGATTGAGAGAGCCGCTCCACCCGAGGGGTCGGCATCCACCTTTGTCAGAACTGCTCCGTCTATCTCGATTGCCTCATGAAACTCCCTCGCCTGAGAGAGAACATCATTGCCAGCAAGAGCATCTCCCACAAAGATCTTGATGTCAGGCTGAGCAATGCGAGCTATCTTCTTCATCTCTTGTAGAAGGTTCTTATTGCTCTGCATACGTCCCGCCGTATCAATGAGAACCACATCGATGTGCTTGGCCTTTGCATGGGCCACAGCATCGAATGCCACTGCTGCGGCGTCTGAACCGTAGTTCTGCTTAATCACTCGAATACCAAGGCGATCCGCGTGTTGTTGGAGTTGTTCAATGCTTCCTGCACGGAATGTATCCCCGGCTGCAATGACAACAGAGAATCCATTCTCTTTCAGGATGTGGGCCATCTTTGCCAGTGTTGTCGTCTTGCCAGTTCCGTTGACCCCAACAAACATGATGACCGTGCTCTCTCCACGCGTCTTTCTCGCAGACACGAACTCCATCATGTCAAGAGGGTGTTCTGGCTCCAGTACCTCTAGAACCGACTCATAGATTGCCGTTCTGAAGAGCCTTGAGATGCTCTCCATTCTACCGGCCCTAGTCCCGAGAAGATTGCTCTTTGTGAGTTCACATATATGTTCAGCAACTTCGACAGCAACATCATTCTGAATCAGAACCATCTGCAGTTCCCATACTGCATCAGCCAGGTTCTTGTCACTGAGCTCCTTGGTCGTTGCCTTGACTACAGCAGTGTCAAGCGCACCACGGAGCCTCTCAAACACTGAACTACTCCTCCTTGGATTGACCTGCTACTCCCTGAATCTGAGCAGCCAGTTGTTCGAATTGGTTGTTCAGCGCTGCTGCACGGGCGGCCAGTTTCTCGTACTCCTGTAACAGAGTTTCATATTGATTCCCCAGACTCTCAATCTGGCTCTCAAGTGCTGATTTGGCCTCTTCCATGCTCTGCTCGATTCGAACAGTTCTCCCTATTCCCCTGATGACCTTGGACGTGTCGACGAGCTTGGCATGAAAGAAGATCTTGCCTCCAACCTCGATCAACATCTCCTCGTCTGCCTTCTTTCCTTCCATCTCTTGAAGTATCAACAGTCCTGACTGATAGTTCCTGATGAGGGCCTGAACAATCTCAAGTTGTTGCTGGTAGAGACTCATGTTCTGCTCGGTGAGCTGTTGTTCAGTGTACAGTTTCTGAAGCAGTTGTTGCTGTTCATCGGTCATGCGAACTCGCTCTCCACACCGAGAATCTTTCTTAGCTCAAGGCTCCTTACTTCTTCAGGCTTGATCTCCTTGATCTCAGTGATTTGGATATCCTTTCGCTTTACTCGGTGGCGACTACCAAGTTCCGAGAGCAGTCTCTCTCTCACACGTGATTCACTCTCACCCAGTAGTTCTTTCGAGAATGCAAGAACCTTCTTTCTCTTTACGTACTCTCCCTCTGCACGCCACACTTTCATACTCATTGAACTCACCTATTACACGAAGCCCAATACCTGACTGATGTGTGCAAGCTCAACACCGGTAGTGTCTGTGCCTGCGATCATACCATCTGTGTTCGCTATGACGCCAAGGCTGACATAGGGGCTTCCTCTATTGACAGTGCCAACCTCGATGTGTACTTTTAACAGCTGTGATACCAGTTCAATCTCATCATCCGTCGCCAGCGGGTGGACAATGGCTCCATGATTCGTTGCCACCGCACTTGCTCCGACAATTGGGAGTCTTGCAATGGTGCCCGGAACAACTTCTACATCTAGAACATCGCTGATTTTCTGTCTGGCCTTCCCGTCAAAGTCCGGATGACATATCGCACCGTTATCGTTGGCTAGGATGATATTGCCCAGTGCTGTCATCTTGTCATCGAGATAGTCTACGGTGACCTCGGCCGAGTTCTTGAGTTGCCCGAGTTCTTCGTCGTTGATCGTATGTGGAACAAGTATGCCGTTGGAATTGGCTGAGGCCACGAGCCCTACTGCATCAAGAGTGGCAACAGTTGCCTGAACGAGAGGCAGATTGAAGGCTCTCTCTATGGCGTCCAGTGCCTTCTCCGACATCATTGGGCTCACGAATATGAAGCGGTCTGTGGCGATTCCGTAGGCTCCGACATTTGAATCGCCCTCGAAGTCCGTTCGGGCGATCACAGTGAATTATCCCTCCGCCAAGTAGACGCGCACAAGGTTCTCAGAGTTCTTCGTTGCTCTGATCCTTAGCCGGCGTGGGGGTTTCTGAATTCCCCTTGCCCAGATTTGCTCGTTCACTTCAGGCTGTATGAGGAGTTCCTCAGGCTTCATATGCCTCTCAACAAACTCCTTCAGGATCCTCACAGATCTGTTAGCGCGCTTCAGCCTGCTCCCTGTCCAGTACGCCTTTCGAAGAGGAACTGTGTATATTCGCTCATCAATGATTTCCTCTTCTTCCTCTTCAGGTACTTCCTCTGCAGCTTCTTTCTCCTCTTCGGACTCTTCAGCGTCAGTTGTTATGTCTTCTACTTCTTCAATCTCCTCTTCAATATTTTCCAGTTCTGCTTCCTCTTCAGAGACCTCTTCCTTCTCTTTCTTGATCATCTCTAACACCTGACTATGGCTTGAGCTTTGTCTGACGCCAGTTACGCTGCGCTGGTGTCCTTCGTACCTTTCCGCCAGTCTTCATGATGACCCATGTGGGAACTGAGGAGTTGCTCCTCATTGCCTTGGCCATTCTGAGCTTCTTTGCTAGTGGCTTGTTTCGTGCCATTTTTTTCACCATTGCAGCTTTCATCTGAACGTAATCTTTCTTTCGCGCTCCTGCCCCTGCAATTGCTTCAGGAGTGCCTTCAACTGCTCGTCTGATACCTGAGATCGCAGTCTTCCAGACCCTGCCAGCTGAATCAGCTGGAGTTCGATCTGTTCAGCGAACTGAGGCTTGACCATTCGTATGTTTGATAGCCGAGCACGCGCTTCGGGAGTGAGGATTCTACGCAACACTGCCTCCTTTTGAGCCTGAGCCTCGGCCGCAGCCTGCTCTTGGGCCTGTTCTTGGAGTGCCTGCTCTCGAAGTGACGCCAGTTTTCTCTGACGGATGGCCTCGAGTTCCTCATCACTCATTGCAGTACCTTCACCTGACCTAGTATTTCTCTAGCTCTGGAATCGCCTTTGAGAGTTCCGCCTTCAATGCTGTGGACAGCTTGTCCATGTACGACCGACCGATATCAGTCATTTCCCGTCCCTTGTTACCACGCTTGCGCACGAAGCCAGCCATCTCTAGCTGTTGGAGTGCAGTCCTAACAATGGCTCCGCTGCCCTTCTGGAACTTGTTAGGCTTTGTCCCTCTGCGCTTCTTGCCTCCGTAGTCGATACGAAGCCTCTCGGCACCAATTGGTCCTTTCAGGTAAATCTTGCGGAGTATACTGGCACATCTCATATACCAGAAGTCAGGGTCGTCTGGTGCCCTCTCCTTATGAGCTCCTGTCTTGACAAATGGTATCCACTCGGGCTGTACGATCTCCTCTCGAGACTTCAGGTCCTGAGCGAGTCGTCGTATCAGGATATTTGCGGGAATGTCATAGACTGTGGGCATAGTCAGTCACCTGTAACATTGAGACTTGGTCGTTACGCACGGGTTCGGCGAGCGACCTCCTCAGAAGGCTGAACCCTCCGACAGGAGTCAGCATAAAAGATTATCGCTGTGTTTGCTAAAACCACATTATCTGAGCCGGTAGATTACCGCAGTGTTTCCTCTGATTCCGGCGAGAGTTGCACTGCATTTGGTGACCAACTCTTCAATGATGGAGGCCTTAGAGTCCTCTTCGAGTGAACTTCGAAGCATGCGGACCTTGATGTATCTATGCTTCTTCAGTAGTCTGAGGGTTTCTTTCACAAGTCCCTCTGTCAGACCTAATTTTCCCACCTGAAGCATGGCTGGTTCCTGCCATGTAATCGCAATTTTTGTGGGATCCACCTCTCGAGTCATATATCATCATCGCTTCAAGATTCGCCTCATAGATTAAGCTATGTTTGTGTCCCTTCGATGAAGATGAAAGCGTCTGATCGTGCCACAGTTGAGGCATGTCACTGTGATGTGCTTGGTTCTATTGCTTCGTACTCTCACTCTGCAGGTCCTTCCCGGGATAAGAAGTGTGTTGCATTTCCTACAGATTCTCACCCGCATCTCAAATGGTATCTTTATTCTCGCCCTCTGTGCGATTCTTCTTGCGCTCTGAATATGTCTACGTGCCACGTCCGGCCTGTCTACTTCCAGTTGGGCGCGATTCCAGAGAATATCCACGCGAAACCTCGCTATCTCTACTGTCCTCTCCTTTGCAGATCTCCTCTTGGAGTATGAGGTCCTGCGTCCCATGGCATCTGAGGATGGTAAGCAGACTGCTTAAATCGTTCGTGATAGACTCGCACTCAAGTGATAGACTCATGCTGACCGTCATCCTGCTAGACTGTGCATTGGAACTTGTTCCATCCGAGATCTCAAGTTCAAAGGAGATTCAGAAACACGCCAGCAAGAGGCGGAAGAAACCCACAGACCTCCTACTTGATCAGACCGTTCACGGTCGAGCCATGACTAAGCTCCCCGACTCGGCACGTCGTGGTAGGCCTGATATCACATATCTATGTCTTCATACCCTACTTGAAACACCTTTATGTAAGGAGGGTCTACTACAGGTCTTTCTTCACCTCCAGGATGGCCGGATAGTCCGTATCAGTTCCGATGTTAGACTTCCCCGCAGCTATGATCGTTTTGTGGGTCTAATTGAACAACTCCTTGCCAGAGG
>Ga0164310_10000003_pt1 | contig 153389 bp, 213 predicted proteins | sample GuaBasSedimGuay1_FD_121795 | JGI IMG/M metagenome (GOLD analysis project Ga0164310, IMG submission 121795) | Subseafloor sediment microbial communities from Guaymas Basin, Gulf of California, Mexico - Guay1, Core 4569-9, 0-3 cm | ecosystem: Environmental > Aquatic > Marine > Hydrothermal... | reverse complement strand
TTGTTTAACAGCAGCTAAACAGATTTCTGGAGTTTGGTTTTTTACATATTCTAAGGCCCATCCATCTTTTTTAACAGCTTCTAGGCAGATTTCTGGAGTTTGATTTTTTACATACTGTAAAGCCCATCCATTTTCTTTAACAGCTTTTAAACACTCCTTTTCGTCATCCCAATTTGTCATATCTAATATATCGGCATATTTTTAAATAACTTTAGGTTTTTTAGTATTTAATGTTTTATATAAGTAACTTAAATTACTATACATTTAATATTATTGGGTTTTTAATATGATGGTACCTTAGCTTGTAGCGTAATTACTTTTTGTACTATTTATAATAAGAAGAGTTTCTATAGTCTGGGACAATAAAAATTTAGGTAAAAATTTAGGTAAAAGGATAGGAAGAGATATGGCAGCAACAAGTAGATTCGTACTTTTTGACGTAGATGCAAATGGTGAAATCACAGCACAATCATATGATACTGCAGCATCAGGCAGCTCAAACGGAAGAGGAACATTAGGATATGCACAGAGTAATTCTGTGGCAGATGATACTATTACAGTTACACCTGGTGTAGCAGAAGACATTCAAGTAAATATAGATGGTAACGGGTTAAATGAAATAACTTTAACCAGTGGAACAGATATTGATTCCAGAACAATAGCCAGAGACATCTCTTTTAAGTGTAAACAGTTAGCAGGATCCGAGTTTGATTTTGTTCAATGTGAATACATTAATAACAAGTTTAGAGTATATTCAAGTAAATTAGGTCCTGGGTCTGAAGTAGACTTTGCTGTAGGGACTAATGACATATCAGAAGACCTTAAATTAACAACAGGTGGAAGCCCAGACTATGTAAATGTGGACGGAGTTACTACAGATAACTCAGGTACTTATCAGGGTACTTTAACAGTAAGTGGTGTATTCAGAGGTCAATTTGATGACATTTATACAATCATCTTTACAGAAGGAGATCATCTAGTAGGAGATGCAGTAGCAGACGGTGGAAATACTTACGCAGGTACTGTAGAGACAGCTGGAGATTTCAATGATACAATAGAGACTTACACTATTACAGTAGATGGCTCATCTGACCCAGTAATGAATGGTGGACAAGGAAATGTACCAGTAATGACCTGGACTTCAAGCCCTTCAAGTGATAATGATGCTACAGGAGTAGAACTCTTATATTCAGATTACTACTATGAAGTAGGTACTAAAGGAGTTAGAATTAAGTTCTCTGATGTACCTTTTGGTTCTAGTGATGAGTTTACAGTAGCTTGTATTGCAGCATCTGGCGGTGTTAATGCAATAGGCTCAGCTCAATATCAATGGGATTCACGTAGAGAAGGTAAATCTACTACAGGTTTAACTAGTTCAGCTACAGGTGAGAAAGTAGGTAACTTAGGTATTGAAGCTTTCTTCTCAACAGGTTCGAATGTAACAGCTGGAGATGAGTTTAGAATTATATGTTCTGGTCCTCAGCCAACTACTCTAGGAGTAACTACTCTTAATTACGGTAGTGTAACGGTTTCAACATATTCACCAGTAAAAGCAGTTTGGTTTGAATTGACATCTGGAGCAACTATTCTTTCAAATACTAAGTTTGGATTACAATCAGATGGTACAGCACAGCATCATAATCAAGGTAACAGTGATACACTGTTTGGATTCGGTACAGCTGGAGCAGGAACTCCTGCAGGATCTGACCCAACAGTACAAACAGAGTGGAGAACTGGAGTAACAGCAGCTGATTTAGACAGTGATACTCCTCCTGATTACTTATCTGCATCTAAAGCAAATCTAGATGTAGTAGCTACAGCAGATAACTCTGAAGCAATTGGAGTAGCAGCTGGACAGATGATTAGTGATTTTGTATACTTAACAGTTAAGCTAGGAGCTACTGAGACAGGGGCTAATCCATCCATAGTGTATCGTCAATTTTTCGATTTTTCATAAGTTGTTGAATTAACTAATAATTATAGAGATAACAACCGAAGTTTAATCTGTTGACTTCTTTGTACTATATGTTATAATAATAATATGGCAAAGAATAAGGGCATAACTGTAGATAAGATCAAAGAATTAGCTGAACAAGGACTAACTTGTTCAGAAATAGCTACCAAACTTGGAGTAGCTAAAACAGGAATTTCTAAAAGACTAAAAAAGTATAATATAACCTGTATAACTGCAAAAGAAAAGCAGGCAATTAAAGATAAAGCAATATGTAAACTCTTTAAAGAGTCAGATCTTTCATTGAAGGAAATATCAGAGAAATTTAATTGTAGTAAGTCAAGAATAACCCAAATACTGAAAAAATACGAGATTAAGGTACCTACCAAGAGAAAGAACTTAGTAAGAAAGCGTACTGTGCAAGAAAAGTATGGAGTAACTAATGTTATGTTCTCTAAGGATATTTTAGAAAAACGAAACAAGTATTTTACAAGTAAGTACGGAGTGGATAGCCCTTTTAAGTCTGAGGAAGTTCAAGAGAAGTGTAGAAAAACTCTAGAATCTAAATATGGAGTTGATAATCCTTTAAAAAATCCTAACACATTGTTAAAAGTTAGAGAAACTAACTTAAAGAGATATGGAGGACCTGCACCAATATGTGATTTAAAAATTATTAATAAGATGTATAACACTAATTTACTTAAGTATGGAGTTAAAAATATAAAACAGGTAAATTTAGATTCTAACACATTAAACTTACTACAAGATAAAGTATTACTTAAAGAAACTCTAACTAAATGGCATCACATGGAAAAGTTAACATTAGGGGAAATAGGATCTAGGCTTGGTTATAAGGGTGGAGTATCCTACTTAATGAAAGAGTTAAACATAGAAGTAAAACACTTGGTTAGATCATCCTTCGAAAAAAATATAGCAGAGTTTGTAAGTAGTATAACTAATAAAGAAACCATTTATAACGATAGGCAGCACACTTTCGAATTAGATCTTCACATACCTGAACTAAATTTAGCAATAGAGGCAGATGGCTTATATTACCATTCACTTAATACTATAGAAGATGTTTATAAGAAAAAGTTCTATCACAGAGATAAGACCCGGAAATGTATAGACCTAGGTATTAGATTGTTTCACATTATAGAGTGTGAGTGGTACAACAATACTAAGAGAAGTATTTGGGAGTCTGTATTAACAAATGCTATAGCACCTAAGTTAATGGATAAGGTATATGCAAGAAAGTGTGAGTTAGTTGAAGTAAGTGCTAAGGAAGCAAAAATCTTCTATGAAACTAACCATCTTCAAGGAGCAGTCGGGGCAACAGTACATTTAGGATTAGTATCTCAAGATGAGCTAGTATCTTGTATGAGTTTTAATAAAGAGACTTTAGAGTATAATTGGCAATTGGTTAGATTTGCTTCTAAGCTTAAAACAAATGTTTTAGGAGGAGCAAGTAAGTTATTTAAAAACTTTTGCAGAATTTATAAGGTGAATGAAGTAAGTACCTTTGCTGATCTATCATACTCTTATGGCAATTTATATACTACTCTAGGATTTGATAGGACTGGGGAGCTTCCACCTAGGTATAAGTATACAGATACTAATACTTTGTTTCACAGAAGATCCTTTCAAAAAAGTAAGTTGAAAGTTATGTTAGGAGAACTATACGACCCTAATTTAACTGAATTTCAGAATGTATTTAATAATACAAGTTATAGAGTCATATTTGATTCAGGTAAAGTTAAGTATATCTTTAAACCAACTAAATAACTCACCAATATCGAACCCAGCGTACTTACCTGATGATATAATTGTAAATACAGTTACCAACCTACCCCAGAATAATAAGCCCGTACAGGGCAAATATGGCCCTCTAAATAAATATCCTTGACTAAGATCTGTAAATTGGATATAATGATATTAGGAACTTATAGATAGACATTTAAAATTTCAATATTAACAGCGAGTTATATATGAAGAAGCTTAAACTTAACAATTCAAGTAGTCTTGTGTTAGTAGATGATAGAGATTTCAAAGAGTTATCCCAATTTTCATGGTCATTAGATGCTTATGGGTATCCATGTACTAAAGGTAAACAAATTCAACTAGTTATCATGGGTAAAAGAGACGGTTTTCAAGTAGATCATAAGAATCAAAATAAACTAGATAATCGTAGGCAAAATCTACGATATGCAACCCATACAGAGAACCAACTGAATACTCCCTCTAGAGGAGGAATATCAGTTCACAAAGGTCTCACGGTAGATAAACGAAGACTAATTACCAGCCAGTGGAGGGTAAAATTTAGTGTGACTCCCAAGGATTCGGCTTCATTAGTGTTAGATCCAAAAGATAGAAGAAGAAAGTGGTTTGAGTTGTGCGGTATAGAGAAGGAGTCCTATGCAGCTATTATTTATAATATTTATGCAACTTATAACTATAGACAGTTTGGAGCCAGAGTGGAATTTCTGGAACTAAACCGAGTATCTAAGAGAGAACTAAATGCTTTTAAGAGAAACGGACAGAAATATGTTAAAGTTTTAAAGTCCAAAGGTGTACCTCAGAGGTTAATTAATAAGTTTTTAGGTTAAGTTATATGGGTAGAAAGTCTAAAGAATTTAATGCAGATAAATGGCCAAGCATACATGAGATTAGTATAGATACTTATAATGCCTATTATTGTAAAAGAATGGATATTACAGAAATTAAACCTAGTGGAAACCGTGTACTATTTTGGGTTTATGAGGGCAAGTGTTATATTATGAATACTTATAAAGTAATTCGTAAAAGGTACTTTACCTTTCATTTAGAAGATGATCGTAACAATAGTAGAAGATCTACGTTAAAGGTAGAAAAGCAGAAATATGGGATGACTTGGTTTGTATTATATAATGAGTATTAATGCCTAGAAAGAAGAAGACAAGTAAAATTAACTTTAAAGAGGATCTAGAAATACCTAGAAGGGACTTCTATATAAAGGATAAGCTCGAATTCTCCCTGTTTTTTGATGCCTCAGTGGTAGATAAGGACGTAATTATGCAGACATTCTTAGACAGTAATGTATGGAAGTCACATGCCTCCATATTTGAATGGAAGTATGTGTCTGCTAAATTTTCTGAAGATTTATCCAGAGTAGATATTAAAGTGAGAGGTACTACTAAAACTAGAACTAAGACTACTTAATGAAGTGCTTAGCTTGGTTTCTAGTAAGTACTTGTGGTATATCTAATTTAATTTGTAAAACTTTTTGAGGTACATAGTTTTGTACTTTCTTACACTTAGGGCATTGAAGCATCACTCTGTACTTACCTTTCTTAGGCTTAAGTTTAGCCTCATTACATTCTTGATTGGAACAAATTAAAGGTTTAACATACTGAAACTCTTGCCAAGTTTTTACTTTCTCAAATATATATTCGTTTCTTTTTTCTAGTTCTTTATCCAATTACGCTATTTCTCCTTATGCGAATTCATCATTCTTGATGTAAAGTTATTATGACACTAATATAGGATAAAGTCAACTACTTGGAACAATTTTTTATTTTGAGGGCAAAAAAAGAAGCCCCGGCATATACCGAGGCTTTAATATTAAGATGTGAAGTCTATTTGGTTAGCAACACTTTTTAGAATGTGTCTATAAATGTCGTCAATAGTCTCATGAGGAGAAGCCAGTTCTGAATCAGCGTCCCTTTCATATATTTTTTGAACTCCAGCTCCAGTAGAGTAACTATTAGTAACTGCTCCAGAAGCTACAGTAATGGTAGAACCACTAGCTGTAACGTCTTCAGCTACGAAGTATCCCCTATTAGTAGCGTCGAAGATTGTATATGCTTCTCCAGCTGCCATGTCTTCTACACTAACTAAGTTAAGTGTAGTACCACTCGCAGTAAAGTCTGCAGAAAGTTTAGATTCAACTGATCTTTTAGAACTAATAGCTTGGCTAGAAACTCCTAGATCAAAGCCCAACAGTACTGATACATCGTTTGATGTAGCTGCTGTAACCTCAACGCTAGATTTTCCAACACCTGTGTAATTACTAGAAATAGAGCCAGAAATGATACTAAATCTATTGTTTTTCCAGGTTACTGTGCAGTTAAGGAATGATAAATTTCCCTCTTCAACTGCTGAAGCTGCAGCTAGAGCAGACAACTTGTCTCTAATGTCATCAGCTATATTTTCTCCTGATAGTCCAGTACCTTCTTCTAAGATGATCTCTCTAGCAGTAGATCCATCCATAGAAACTTCCATCGCATTAGCAGAAGAGTCAATTGTGAAAGGTTCAGTTTTGAACCCAGAACTCTTAAAATATCCTGATTTAAATTCACGGACATAGATAGGGGTAATTGATGAACCGCCTACGGCAGTATTTGCAGTGGAGCCTACAGAAACGTAAACTTCATCTCCTTCATTATCTAAAGGAACTACTTTATCCATATCTAAGGTCACTGTTTTAGTAACACTTGGATTATTTATGAGATCTCTTACTTGTTCCGATTGTGCCATTATAATATCCTCTTTTAATTATATTTTTCAGGGTATACGTCTATACCAACTCTAATAGCTAAATAGTACGAAAAGCTAGATTAGTACTCCCAAAATTGAATGCCAGAACATAAAGGAGTGTCGTGAGGAATCTTCTGAACGGTATAGTCAGCACCGCTTATAACTATCTTGTTTTCATAAATTTGTATAGGAGTTACTGCTGTACCTAAAAAGAATGGGCAGCTGGGATCCTCACATACCCAACCAGCCCTATGGTGTCCACCACGAATATCCATAGCCATTTGCCCACTAGTCACAACATGATCTGCTCGTTCTACATCTGGAATTCTATCTGAAAGATCGTTCGTTGCATATGGACATATTCTCCAGCAATACCTTTTTCTTCCTTGAACTCTCCTATTTAATACTGGTGCTTTTATTGTCATATTTATTATATAGTATAGTAACCTTTATGTAGTAATTTTAATTAGTTATGTCACAGGGTTGACCGTTATGGTCATAAACTGTTGAAGTAAAAGAAGTTTTTAAGTTACCTTTCGCTCTAGATTCTGTAGTATGATTCTCACAATCAATAAGTATTTGATATTTATTTCTCAATAAGTTTAGATTACCTAAATCTGTGTCATGTAGGATAGCTTCAGTAAATACTGCCTTTTTTTCATTTTGGCTTATTTTACCTGTCCATTCTAATCTTACTATGTAAGGCTTTGGAAGTATTAGTAAAAAGTGATTAGTAAGATCCAGCCTAATACTACCAGTGTCCTCCATTTCTACGCAATCACTCATAACTGGACCATAGAACTCTGGATTCTTTACTTTTATTTTACCATCACCTAAGTGCTCAATTTTAGACCACCTTAACCATAGTTGATTATGTATTCTAACAGTGTTTAATTTACGTTTTGATGTAGATGATCTAATCATAGTACTTACTATACTATAGCAACTAGAACCTAAAGTCAAATTTTCTAATGTACTATATTAATACCATATGACTATATGGCCTAGTGGAACAATTGTAGTAAAGAAGGTAAATGAAAATGATGATTGGATTGAAGAAGTACTAGATCCAAGTGATATAGGTGCAGCTTATCACGCAGATTTAGTAAGTGTATCCGGTACCACAGATCAGAATTCACTAGACATCTCCACTAACGCTTCTGATATTGTTGACAACTCGGCAGGGATCGTAGCACTATCTGGATATACTGATGACAATTATGTTTCTATATCGGGCGATACAATGACAGGTCCACTCAATTTAAATACAGATCCAACGGTTTCTGGGCAGGCTGCCACTAAGCAGTATGTAGATTCTAAGAGTGTTATACAGTATTGCCAGGTAGATTTTGAGTTAGGTACAGATTTAGATACCTCAGTAGATAAACTGCCTATGAACACTAATACAGTAGTAGGTAACAGCAGTTTATTTGAAGTTGAAAACAATGCTATAACAATATCTGATGCAGGCGTTTATAAGGTAAGTTGGTCGGTTTGTTCTTATTTACCTAGGACTGCTAGGGATAGAAAAACTTTACTAACTAATCTTAATCAAAATGATGGAACTCAATTACTAGCCACACTTCAAGGTGGATATGTTAGAGACGGTAATCAGTCTGGACATACAAGTACTGCAGGTTCTTACTACATCACTACTTCGGGAAGTGATGAGACTATTGCAGTTAGAGCTGGTATGTATGGAGATCTTGGACAGACTTTCCCAGTGGCAGGTGGGTTTTTAAATATAGAAATGGTGGAGTTAAGTTAATGAGTATTAATGTAAGATGGATTGATTTTTGTTTGCAGTGTCAAAAATTTATTGGCATAGGTGGAAGTCAGCATCATTTAGATATGTACCCAGATCATCATCTAGTGGAAACTTATGTAACAGAAGATCACTACGATCAAGTAATGAACAATGGTATGCTTTCTTCTAAGGTACATTTTACAGATGAACATGGGAACGCATTTCATTTTGGAATGATGGGTGATACATCTTACGTGGCATCAGACAAGGATCCAGAAAATTGTATCACTTTAGGGAATAGGAGAATATCATATGTTTTCGAAAACAATGGATTAGCTACGAAAAGTAAATATTGGCACACTAGAAGTACTATTTTATTTCCAGGTATTAAAGCTTTTGGTGTGTTACGGAAGATAAAAGTAATAATATCTGTAATGAAAAAAAAGCAGATCAGTAGTATAAGGATTTTTGATGTAACTAATAATAAAGAAATATGTGTGGGAAGCTGTGAAGAGATGGGAAAAAATTTAATTATACTAGAAAAGATAGCGAACATACCAGAATCTGAAGCAATTTGGGAAATACAGCTCAAGACAAATAAATATGCAACCTATTGCAATTTTATTTCTTTGGAGCTTTAAGGAGTAGATATATGAGATATAGATTTTTTTGTGAAACATGTAATACCTCTCATGTAGAAGAAGGTTTATTTACAATGGAAGTATGTCCTAGTGGCTCAGATCACACAGTAACATCCGGTTCAGTAAGTGTATTGTGCGACAATGATAGTTGGGAAGACTGTGAGCATGATTATATTTGGCACAGACACTCACTTATACACTATGTAACCAACAATTGGCAAATAATGTCAACAGACGAGTTGATGCAAGCTTCAGAACATTTCTGTACAGACACAGATACTCGTAATCTCTTCTTTTCTCTAGATGAACAAATAGAGAACGGAAAAGTCTTCCATGCTAGATCTTGCAAATGTAGAGCAGGTAGAGAAGATGCAGCAATTTCAGAACTATTCAATAGATTAACCTACGAAGAGACTGGAGAACTAGTAAGTGATTTAGGTGATTACCTGTGGAAATATAATAATCTAGGTGTCGAAGGGACAACTGAAGGAGATGTGGAAGGATTATTTGATTACTTTACATCCACCTCTGGAACTAGTTTTGAAAATAATGGACTAATAGAGAGAGGTTATGAGCCTATAGGGCTAAGTTTAGAAGAACTAGCTGATAGGGTCCTATACATACTTAGTAGTGGAACCCCAGTATAATTACTTTAAAATAGTAGGAATCCATCTAATATAATATTCTGTATCTGCACCCTTTATTCTTAAGTCACTTGTAATATCTATATCATTTACTTTTAGATTTATTGAGTTAGGATCTATACCTGTTGTCGGGAAGTTATCTTTTAATTTAAGTATGATATGTGACTCTATACTTACGTCTTTTTCGCCAGGCTCTGGACTTATGTTCTCTATTCTAGGAGCTGCCACATCTTCTTGAAGATCCTCCCAATCTATTTGGTTCCCTATTAATGTTACACCTTTTTGGATTTCTCTTTTTATAGACTTTTTAGAAACTCCGTCAATTACTACAGTTTCAATTACGGCCCCATTTAAATCAATAGCTCCAGTATCGAAAGTCAGGATGAATATTAGTTCACCATCATTGTTACTTTTTAAAGCAGAATGCTCTATATTTACTGTGATAGGTATTAATAGTCCATTAGGAGCTTTAGAATGTTTTAAATTTATTCTAGCCAATTAATTAGAGACTCCTTGATATTGTTTGAGTCTATAACAGAAGGGACATATTTTCTGCTTTCCACGATCTATTAGAGAACTAGTACTCATTAAAACGTATGAGTTTGTAGCCTCCAATCTTCGAATAGTACACCCACAGTCCTGACATCTAAAAACAATGGGAATAAGGTTTTCAGGTACTGCAGTTGGTCTTAATTTTTCTTTTAATATTTTAATCATTAATTTTATTTAAAGAAGAAATAAGCTGTTTAGCAGAGTTTTTCCATGTAAATTGATCTGCTATTGTATTTCTATTAAAATCCTCTAATACTTCTTTGTAGTTATCATATACATAGTTCATTTTCTGGGAAATTTCCCCAGTATTCGGTCTCATCCAGTTTCCGCGGTCTCCTTTAAAAAATTGACCATCATTTGCTAGTTCAGTAGTGAGATTATTAAGTAATAGGTCTTGAGGGTAGTTATACTCAGATGTGAGGTACTCAGTGTGAGCTGAGTAGTTGGTAGCTATACAAGGCGTACCAGCTTTAATGGTTTCCATTAGAGGTAGATTCCAACCCTCTGCTCTTGCAGGAAATAATCCTACGTGACTCCGTGACATTAGCTCTATCAATTGATCCCTCTGTAACTTAAATCGAGGTACTTCAACTATGGCATTACCTCTTACACCTATAATGGACCCACTGGAAGTAGCTGGAATCACACGTAATCCTATCTGTGTTAATATTGTAGCCATGTTATTTGCAAAATGTCTGTCAAAAGGATTAAAACAGTGACAAATGTATCGAGTGGTAGCTTGCTTTGCTTGAAATGCATTTACATATGCAGTAATAGCTTCAACAGGAGACTTTCTTTGTTCAAACTTTCCAACACTAAGGAATGTAAAAGTATCAGCTTCACTGTACTCTTTTTTCTTATGTAGGACAGCATCAGAAGCTCCCTGAACCACATGTACCGGAACAGAGTTTCCTATATTCTTTATTACTATCTCCTTTGCCCACTTAGATAGGACAAATATAGCATCCATTTGTGGTAGTTGATTCATAGCTGTAGAATTAAACTTATCAGTTTCAAATATTGGATAAGCCACTAATTTTTTGGCAGAGAACTTAGTTAGGTCAAACTCATGCCAGATGGCCACTGAAGGAACCTCCCTATCCCATTGATTACTACTTATTATGTTTCTAAGTACTTGAGTTTCTTGTTGATTTTCTAAGGATAGTGGACCTATAGGATTAATACTAAATTTAGATTCGTTTAATTCAAGGAGTCCTTTAATTATACCTCTTGTAAATACTCCATATCCGAAATCATTTAGTGGTCCGTAAAGATTGAAATCGCTCATCGAATTTTCTCCTGCTTAAGATTTTTTATGTATATAATTAAATGATACAATATTTTATAACTTTAGTCAAAAATATTTAAAATAATTAGTTTGTTGACGTTCTGAAGTCACTGTGTTAAACTTTAGAATAAGTACTACAATCATAGGATTTTATGTTAATACCTAATGTAATTGAAAAAACTAAAGAAGGCGAGAGAGCTTATGATGTATATTCAAGACTCTTAGAAGATAGAATAATTTTCATAGGATCCGAGATAACTGATGATGTTGCAAACAGTGTAGTTGCTCAGTTATTACTACTCAATCAGCAGAATCCAGAACAAGATATTGAACTATATATAAACTCTCCAGGAGGCTCAGTTACAGCTGGATTAGCTATTATAAATACTATGAACTTCATATCTGCAGATGTCCGTACAATAGGCATGGGTCAGGCAGCGAGTATGGGTGCAGTTCTGCTCTGTTCTGGAGCAGATGGTAAAAGATTTTCATTACCAAATACTAGAATAATGATTCACGAAGTAAGTGGAGGCCCTACAGAAGGTACTAGAACGGAACAAGAGATAAATTTCAACGAAGTTGATAGGTTAAATTCAGTTTTAGCAAAAATATTAGCTAAGAAAACTGGAGTAGACTTAGGGAAAGTATTAGAAATGCTTCAAAGAGATTTATGGATGTGTCCTGAAGAGGCAAAAAATCTTAATTTAATTGATAGGATAATAGAAAGCGAAAAGGAATTAAAAGAATAATGTATACATTAAGTAAATCATGTTTTAAACTAGTGGTTAGGAAGCATATTGATTTTTTAATTTATTTGTTAAAATTAATACGTAAGCTAGTAAATCCTTCAAAGAAAGACCCAGTACATATTCCAAATATGGAGATATTGAGTGAATATATCTTTCTTCCCGGAGACTTAGTAACAACTGAGGATAAGTTAGAGTTAATGCAGGATGGATTGCTTATGGATGATCCAAATTCCTTAACTGATAACTCAGACTCCTACCTAGTAGGATCAGTAGTAGGATACTCCTACCCAACTGATGATACAATAGTAGTAGCTTACTTTAATATGCTTGAATTTGATAAACCAATATTAAGGACCCATAACAAGAAAAGTTTAATTTTAATGAATTCACCTACTCAAACTATGGTAATGGCTCATACTCTTACACAAGCACTTGAGAGTGGAGAGTTGGGTAGCATCTCTGATATTGAGGATTTACTTTCATCTAAGGACGATGATGATGATCCTGATCCTGAAGATGGAAGCGGTGGAAATGATGATGGAGTAATATGTCACTGATGGAATCAAATTATAATCCAAAAGGAAAAGGAAACCTCGTAGTAATAGATACATCTTCTTTAATACATGACCCTTCTTGTTTGAGTCATTACAAAGATAATATTGTAATTATTACAAGCACAGTTCTTCAAGAACTTGATAAAGTAAAGGATAAACTACTTGGTGGAAGCGAAGCAGTTAACATACGGAAAGCCTCCAAAGCACTGGAGTGGTTCTCTGAACAGGTAGGAAATATAAGCGAAGGTATTCTAAATACAGACACCGGAGTAACTGTAAGGTTTGTAGCTGAAGACATGTCAGAGCTAGAAGCTCCGCTAGATCCAACAAAAGGAGATGATAGGATACTTGGAACATGTATGAAATTAAAACAGAGTTTAAAAAAGGGTAAAGAAATTCTCTTAGTTACTAATGATATCCTGCTAGGATTGAGAGCAGCTATGTATGATATAAAAACTTCTAAGTATCAAGAAAACTTACTTAAGTTGACTAAGTATACTGGACATAGGGAAGAACCTATACAAGAAACACCTAAACTTTTAGTAGACAGTTTACATAAGGCCCATGTGTGGACAGGTACAAAGGTTAGTAAGAAGTATAAACTACAAGAGAATGAATTTTGTATAGTAAAAGGTGGAGCTACAGGTAAGTCTGAAGTTAGATGCTACCATAGAAATGGAAAGCTATTTAGAATACCAAGAGAGTTTCAAATAGATAATATAAAAGCCTTAAACGATGAGCAAGCGTATGCTATGCAGTTATTGATGGATCCAAGTGTAAAAATGGTAACATTAACTGGAAGAGCTGGATCTGGTAAAGCACAGCCACTGGACTCAAATGTACTTACACCTGAAGGTTATGTAAGGATGGGGGATATAGTTAAAGGTTCTAAGGTTTTAACACCTACGGGAAAAAGTGTCAAAGTACTTCAAGTGTTTCCTCAAGGCGAGAAGGAAGTCTACAGAGTGGAGTTTGTAGATGGTAGAAGTGTAGAGTGCTGTGAAGACCACCTTTGGTCAGTTATAGGGCTTGATAGGGATGACGGATCGAAGATAGAAGTTGCTGATCTTAAACAACTAATCAAGTTTAAATCAAAGTCACACAATAAGTCTAGAGGTAGAGTTCCACTAGTAAATCTTAGTTTAGACTTAATAGAGAAGGAGAGAGAAGACTTACCAATCGATCCTTATGTGCTAGGAGCCTTAATTGGAGATGGGTGCTTTCGTACTAGAACCCCAACGTTCTCAACTGCAGATGCAGAAATACTCAATAAACTAAAAAGAATTTTAGGAAAGTCTTTTGAAATGCGAAAGACTAAACATGGAGAATATGATTACTCTATTGTAGACTTGCTAGTTAAACATACTGGAAAAGGTAAAACAAAAAACAGACTAGTTGGTAAGCTGGAATCTTTGGACCTATATGGGAAGTACTCTTATGAGAAAAGCATACCAGAGGTGTACTTGAAAGCTAGTTTATCTTCGAAATTGAAACTATTACAAGGTTTAATGGATACAGATGGTTATGCAGATACATTAAGTACAGTATCTTTTAGTTCTTCTAGTAAGAAGTTAGCTACACAGGTTCAATCCATTATATGGGAGTTAGGTGGTATAGCTAGAATAGCAGAGAAGCTTCCATATTACAAGGATAAAGCAGGTAGGAAAGTAGAGGGAAGATTGCATTATATAGTTAACATTAGACATAGAGATAAGAGAAGTCTATTTTCACTAAAAAGAAAGAAGGAACGAATAAAAAAGAAAGATCAGTATACTAAAAACTTGGGGTTAGGTATAAAAGATATTAAAAAGATAGGAAAGAAAGAATGTCAGTGTATTCTAATTGATGACAAGGATCATCTCTATGTAACTGACAACTATGTTGTTACACACAATACCCTGATCTCCATAGCAGCAGCATTGGCGCAGGTGATAGGAAACTCTGAAACTAAGTATAGTAAAGTAGTACTCAGTAGATCTCTAACAGTTATGGGCGGTAAAGATAAGCTTGGATTCTTGCCGGGAGACCTGAGCAATAAACTTAGACCTTTCCTTATGCCACTTCAAGACGCTATAGATTTTGTAATGGGGGATGATGGTAATGACGTAATGGACTACATGACTGATGCTAGAGATGGTAAAAAACCTATTATAGAGATAGAACCTCTACAATATATTCGTGGTAGAAACATTAGAAATTCTATAATGATTGTAGATGAAGCTCAGAACTTATCAATACAAGATGTGAAGACAATTGTAACTAGAATTAGTGACGACTCTAAAATTATATTGTTGGGAGACTTAGATCAAATTGATAACTACTATGTATCTAGAACCTCTAATGGACTGGCTCAGACTATTGAGAAGTTCAAAGATTCTGAACTGGTAGGACACATACAATTAATAGATGGAGTAAGATCTGCATTAGCAACTGAAGCTGCTGATAGGCTTTAGCAATGAACCTTACACACGAGTTTAGAAAAGCTTTCATACAGAAGGGTTCTACACTGTCCTTACGTATAGGAGAAGAGTGGAAGAGGTGTTCTGAATATAAAATATCTAACTCATATATAGATAAGCATCTACGTGGAGATAAGATAGTTGGACAAATTCTTAATAAGCATGAGAAGAAACGCTTCGCAGTTTTAGACTTTGATAGACCTGAAGGATTAAGTGTAGAAGAGTTTAAAAAGTTTATTAACAAAACTTGTCTACTATTTCAGTGTCCAAAGATACCCGTACAGTCCTCAAACTCTGGAGATGTGCATGTACTACTTTATTTTAAACATGCATCACCATCTATAATTAAAGATAGAATTAAGGGAACATTACACAATCATAAAATAATACCTAGAGTTGATCCTGTAGAGGTTTTCGTCAGTAACGGAAATATTAGATTACCTTTTGGAGAAGGAAGTAAGCTTTTAGATAGCTCTTTAGAACCCGTTAATGTGCCAAGGTTAGCGGGATTAGAATTAGCCATAAAAGAAATAGCAGAATTTGCGTACTTACCTTTTATAAATGAAGCAACTCCTGGATATAAAAGGCTTTGCAGGCACAGTAGAGCACTGAATGAGAATAAGATGAAGCAACTTGATTTAATATACAAAAATGGAATACTGGAACCTGGAACCTGCAACGATATCCTAACTGACATGGCACCTTACTTTTTCTTTAAGGCTAATTTAAATAAAGAAGTGGCAAAGTCCCTATTCATTGGTTGGATTGACGTGAAAAATAATGGCAAATCTACTGATTATAATATTAACCCTCAACATATCTATAAAAGAATAGAATCCTTAATAGACGGTCTAAATGCAAGTGTCCTAGAGAGAAAGAAGAACTTAGATAGAATGTTCCTAGAGCGTTGGACATGTGAATACATAGTTGAAACTTTTTCTGGAAGCAATCTATACAAAATGCAAAAAGCTGTATTCCAACTATTTAAACATATTAAAGAATTTAAGACTGAGAAGGATGAAATATTTCTATCCACAAGTCAGCTAGTAAATGAGATTGGACTTCACAGCGAAAACTATAGTATAGTAATGGAGAGGCTTAAGGAAGATCATATTTTGACGATGTTATCTAGAGGATACTCGGGAGGTAACTGTTCTAACTTTAAGTATGTAGGACCAGAGCTTAAAGATTTTGGAGGAGGCTATCAAAGGTTTTCAGATTTCCTTTATAAGAATGGGTATCTAGATACTTATGATGAGCCTTACAGTAAGTACATGCATAAAAAAATAAAAGAGGAGCTAGGAGCAAGATGCCTTACACACATGAAAAAATAAATAAGTTAGAAGGTGGTTGGTACGTAGTCTATAATGATGGTACTGTCATAACAATGGAAGAGGCAGAGTACTGGAGAAAAGTACCGAATAAAAAAGATATTAAGATTGTAGGTTTGAAATGTAGACATAAGCACTATGAATTAGTAGATAAGGGAATGTATATACCACCAGGAAAGACTGAGCTACGTGAAATATCTATAGGAGATGAGTTAGCAGGTGGAATTAGAATAACATCTTCCCCAGTTGTTGGTTGGTTCATAGGTTATTACGACAATGAAAAGAAAGTTAAGGTACTTATTCGTGGATTTAGAGCTACTGGTAAGTTTCAAGTAGAAGAGGAACCCTATAAATAGGAGATATATGAAGAATACTAAGTTTCACAATGAAGAGATAGTAAATAAGTTTGGTAAGTTAGAGGACAAAAAGTACTTAGCAGTGATGGATCTAGAGCTTACATGTTGGGATGGTAAGTCCTGGGATAGTCAACCTAGGGATAAGATGGAGATTACTGAAATAGGTGTAGAGATACTAGACTTAGAGTATAACTCTATCAGTAAACATACCAAAACAGTAAAACCTATATTTTATCCAATATTATCTGACTACTGCAAGAACTTAACTCACATTTCACAGGAGGAGATTCACCTCTCTAAAAACTTAAATGTAACTGCAGCAATTCTAAAAGAAGAGCTTCCAGATCCTAGAGAGTTTGTTTGGACATGTTGGGGAAGAGATGCTACTTGGCTACAAGATGAGATAGTAGCCAAGTCGTATAAGGGATACATTAGTAAAAGATTTCCACCAATTGAATTCGATCCAAGATTCGTTAACGTAAAGCTATGTTATGGTGGCAGGGGAGGGTTAAAAAAAGCACTCAGTAAGTTGAACCTACAACAGGTTTTACCAGCACACAGGGCACTAGCAGACGCAGAATCAACATCTAAGGTAGTTAAAGCCTTAAAGCTTGGACCATTAGATGCACAGATTAGTAATGATAGAACCTACCGTGAAGCTTTAAATAGAGAAAGAAAAGACATGGTAGATAAGTTAGCTAAACGATTGAATTTACAAGATAAAGACAAGATATACAATGTATTAAAGTTAGCTAAGTGGGACTTTATGACAGCCTTAAATATCTTTAAAAATTTCAGTGATTAAACACTAAATATACTATATACCTTTATAGAGATCCATAGAGATCCATATAGAGGTATAATGGAAAATTTTAGTTGTTCAATTCAACCCGTACTTACTCCAAAGCAAGTAGCTGAATTATTTCAAGTTTCTGTACAAACAGTAAAAAATTGGTGTAGAGAAGATAAGATAGAAGCATTTAAGCTACCTAGCGGTGAGTGGAGAATAAAGTTGAATACATGTGAAGAGATAATAAAGGGTTAATATGCCAAATTTTGATGACGATCCTGTATTAGATTGTTACATTACTGTAGAATTATTAGATGGAAGTACTAAAGAAGTACCTTTCCCTTGTGGAATGGTATTTGATACTGTAGTAGCTACTGAAGAAGAGGGTACAGTAACACAACTTCCATATAAGTATCAGATACTTAGAGAAAGAGCCAGCCTTAAACCCTGCTGCCACTGGAGAGACTTAACAATTAATCCAGAAGATATAAATCCAGAAGACTTACAAGTCGCTTATGATACGCCCAATACCTTTTCATATAAAGTAATAGAAGATTTAGAAGGGTTAACAGATTTAGAAGTTACAGACCTCGGAGATACCGCAAGTTCTGATATAGTAGTTGGTGGGTGGTTGCATGAAGATGAGCCTTCCTTCCTAATACAGCCTAGAACCTTTGAGACAGTACCTACTGATACAACTATTACAACTAAATGTACACAGCCAGGAGCTGAGCAGTACCACCAGGGACAAGATGGAGCACCTCCATGTAACGGTGCTAAGACAAACTGCCCTTTCTATACAGGTCCTTCCTTTAAATATTTAAAAGACGTTGATGTTAGACCTGGAGATCCTATAACAGGTCAGCAGGTTCAAGAGATGAGATCTTTAATTAGAGACTGGAGCTTAATACCTGATGCAGAAGAAGTTTGGAATCAGACCTTTGAAGATCCTTATATCTGGTCTAGAGATTTTGAAGATGACCCTATGTATATAGCACAAGAGGCACCAGACGTAATACAAGATAATCCAGATAGTGTAAAACTAGTAAAAGTATCTTGGAATGTTGTTGAGAAGGATGCTGTTTTAGTAATAGAACCTAGTACACCTAGTGAAGGTACACCCGTAGAAAATACAGAAGGTCAAACTACTTCACCAAGTTACTACTCCATAATAGGTGACCTAGGTAATGCTATAAAGGCACCCATAGAAGTAACTTTCCCACCACCACTGTCTGCAAATGGAGATAACATATACGATACAGGATTTGTTTATAATTCGTTTAGTAACTATAGAAATACAATGTATCTTGCAGGTACAACTTACGCTGTAACAAATGTATACATAGTAAACACTTCTATTATAGATAGCTTTCCAGAACTGGACGCAGGTAAAGAAGATTACAATGAGCAGGTAAGTGAGAGTATTCTAGAATTAGTAGATACACTTGGAACAACCGGATCCTTTACTGGGTTTAGAGTTGTAACGTCTAGTCAGGATAGGTTCTGGGATATTCCAGAAGGGATAGACCTACAGCCCAATGAAGTTAATGAGGTTCTAATTTTAGTTCGAACTGGAAATCAATGGACACATTTAAAAATCTTTATTGATTACAGGTTTCATCATGCAGAATTAATTCAAAATGGCTTTACAGCTGTTTTACAAACACCTCAATCACAATCTCTAGTAACAGGGCTAGCTAATTTAGCTCCTAAGGAGAATATATTATTTCATAGTAACATATTAAGTGGTAGTCTTACTATAAGTAAAGCATATCATTATTATGTTTTCGACAGATCTTTTTCTAGAATGCTATATGCACAGGATGAGGAAGCTTTACCAGACCGTAGGTACTGGTCAGTTTCTAAAAGGTCAGAACTTGTAACGGGAGATGGAGAGATAGGTGGATCACTAAAATGGTCAAGGTTAGATAACTGCAACAGATACCTAATAGAGATTGTAGAACCACAACTATCTTCCGCAAAGCCAGGTGGCATAGATAGAACTTGGGAACCTAGAGAGATACTCTTTAATGTAGTACCGGAGTCAGAAGAGTCAGAAGAGAGTCCAGAGGGAACTGAAATAGTTATGGAGGTAGTCGAAGGTATTGGAGAAGTAAGTAGATCCCTAGACGGAACCTTATTACCTGTAAGATTTTTAATGGTAGAACCTAAAGGAGGTGGAAGTATTTCCTTCCCATCAAAAACCTCTACTATGTCAGTTAACTTAGATATATTTGAAGCCTCTAATACTTTAAACGAAGATGACTTTGATGAAATATATTCTGAGTTTCCAGATCCTCTAACAAGTAATGCAGGTGGAGTAAGGATAACTGGAGTAACAGATAAGACAATGCTAGCAGAGGCTTCGGTACATGATGTGGATATTTCTAGTTCAGTATTGAATCTAGGAAAATCAAGTAAGTATGATATGAGTTATATAGTAGAATTTTCTACACCCGATGGGGAAGTAATAGGTAGAAAGTGGATATACGCAGTAGGTGAGATATGTCACACATGGGCAAGAGATGTAGACATACAATATAAGTGGTCATCTATCGAAACAGAACAAACATTAACCCCCGACTACTCTCGTGCAACTAGACAGCTTAACAAACCTGAGAAGTTTTTTGATCCTGGAGATGGTAGTCAGAAGTCATCGGGAGTAGCTACATATACTCCAGCATGTGGAGATCATGAGAAGACTTGGTTGTTTACCCCCTATTCTACCTGTACTCCTGCTCAGATAGCAATCAATGATGGAGGTATAATACTAAATCAGAGAATAGACCTGGAGAAGGACTACTATGAGAGATATAGAGGACCAGAAAGACAGAGACCTTATTCTATACAGCACAACGTAGCTGGAATTTTCTCATCTTGTGTGTTTGAGTGGACGTTTGGAACAAAGAATAGACAGGAGTCTACCTGGGCTGGACTAGCTAGATTACGTGGACCAGTAAGTGAGTACTTAGATTTATATTTATGGTCAGCTTATGTTTCTAAAGATTGGGCGTTCCCACCTTCTGGAAATAAAGGAAGAGAGCATATACGTATATTCAGAACTATGCACTACAGAGAATACTTATATCCAGCAGTAGGTGGATTAAAAGTAGGTGCTGGGTGGATGCCAGCTGTACCTTTTCTAGGTAGTAGTAGTATATTTGATGATACTCAACCTAGAACTTTATTTGATTATTCAACTGAGAGTTCATCCCTAACGGAGAAAGACTATAACTCTTATGAAGGACACCTTGAGATACTATCAGAAGAAACTGGTACAAGTACTACAAATTCTGAAGTAGTCTCCTTTGAGAGGGAAGACTTTGATACTACTTTTCAAGTTAGAAGACCTGGAGCCAGTAACTTAGCTTATGGAACTCGCTGGCCACCTGAGGGTCTATACTTTAATCCAAAAGAGTACACTACTTTATGGGGATATATAGAGCCAAGTAGTGATGTAGGTAGGGAGCACTCAAACACTGTAAAAGGAAGTTATCTAAATGGAGTGGTATTTCAGAAGCCTACAGTAAATGGATCAAGACTGACAGATAGATTCTCTAGACCTGTAGAGATAGGTCCAGATGAAGGCTTACAGACAGTAACTCTTGAGATGCCAGAACTAGATGAGGATGGAAATGAAGTAGAGTACGGAAAGATTTTTATTGATGAGAACGCACCCTTGTATTACGATAAAGCAGACGGAGAGATACAGGAAACAGATAAGGAAGGTAATCCTGCAATCTATACCTTAACTACAGTGACGGGGATAATAGCAGCATTAGGTGAATTAGGAATAGAACCTGAGATAGTACCAGTTTATGAACCAGTATCAGCTAAAGCTGCAGAGTCAATTCCTGAGAGTTTAGAAGATTTAGAGGACATTACCTTTTACAGTAATGTGGTATCTGATTTATCTATTGTGTATATTTATTCTACAAATGGACCAACTGGTAATAACTTAGATGATGAAGAAGTAATTTGGAAAGGATTTTTTAAAGGCGTTGAGGTATTAGCAATTAGCCCAAGACTTTTCCCGTATTCAGAGCTTCCAGTTGAGGATCAATCAGTTAGCCAGATGCCTACAGCAAATTTTGGAAATTATCCAAGTATAGATTTAGTAACTAGAGAAGCTAAGTCAGGAAGGGAACTGGATGCAATTAGTGAGTTATTCTTTGGAGAAGTAGAAGCTTATGTATATGATTGGAAACCTTATTCTCTAGATGACTTATCATTACCAGACCCTAGTAAAGGAGAGGGACAGATTGGACCTTCTTCTATAACAGTCACCTTTGCAAGTGTAGTAGAAGTTAGTTCTATAGAGTTTAGTTATAAATTATATGGTAGAGAGCAGGGAACCGTATTTTCTCAGCCAATAGCTGGACCATTTACAGATCCAGAATTTTCTGTAGCACTAGTTGGAGATACAACTTTAGAATTAGTATCAAAGCCTAGGATTTCAATTAAAGAAGTAGATAACGAGGATGTAATAAGAAACTTTTCATTTGATTCAACTAATATGGAGGCATTTAAAACTAAACAGATAGAGGTTTTTATAGGAAGTAGAGATGATGCTACAGGTTTCTCTCTAAGTAGTTTTAGTGTTAAGGTGAGAAGATATGAAGGAGCTGTAGAAGAGTTCTCCTGTTTAGATCAAAAATACATTCTAAGTAAAGGATATGGAACAAGTGATCCAGATAGTATAACAGGTAATTCACAGTACTTACCCTCTCAGAGAAAGTTTTTATCTGGAGTGGGAGCCTTAAGAGATCAACCAGACTCACTTGAAACGGTTGGAATTGCAGAGCTATGGCAACCTGGAATGGCATCTTTAGACTATGAAGTTGGAACGTTTGGAAAGATTCGTAGACATTGGGCATCAGATTGGATGACTTATGATACATTAAAATATTATGAAGAAGATACCTCACCAGCCGTATTTGTAGATAGTACTGTGGAGTTAAGTGAGAAACGTCAGATAACCTTATTAGAAAATATGGAAGATAAGTTAAAGTCCGTAGAGAAGCTATTAAAAATGCCACTTCAGTACTTTGTAAATGCAAGCGATCAGTATTTATTATCTAAATATAATCTATCTACTGGTTTAGAGGGAACATCTATCAATATGAATGTCGAGGCTTCAGATAAGTGGGTTAATGCTGATTCTATAGTTGCTCCAGTACCACTACCAGCAGGTTGGCAACCGGACGGATTTCATGCGTGTCATGGAACCACTGAGCAAGTAGTTAAAAGCTGTGTTGTAAATTTAGGAGTGATAGGTTTTGGAAGTGGTTCAAGGACTGCTCACTATGTCTACAAAAACCAGTCGCATGATACTTGTACTTCAGATGGAAAGGGAGGTAGAAGTGCTTACAGTTTATTCCAATTTGGAAGACTTACAGACAAAATAGCTGGAGCAATGGGAACTTCAGCTGCAGGGCTACTAGGACAAGTAGATGCAGGTGTGTTTGATTCATACAGTGATTTACTAAGTAATCAAGTTAGAAGTGAATCTTTAGTGGAAGCAGTATCTGACGCAGCACGAAACCGAGAAGAGAAAGCAAGACAAAATTTAGCGAGGTATAGGCCATAATGATATTAGCACAATGTAAGTGTAAGAAATGTAACACTAAATCATTAGATGTTGACTACATTAAAACTGTAGAAGCATACTCTGAGGAATATAGTAAGGATATAAAGACAGTATTACCGTATAGTAATCCACCTTTAAGTCCGAACTTCTTCATAATGACCTGCAGTAACTGTGAAGAATCTTTTAATGTAAGTCATGAAGAAGCTATAAAAATGTTAAGAGATGATTGCTCAGAGCTTGCTTGGGTAAGAAGTAGAGTAGAAATAGGAACACCTGAGTACTATGAAAATTACTTAGAAAAGTATATAATAAAGAAAGGTTTACATAAAAACATTAGTAAAGAGGATAGAGATAGTAATCCATATTTGGATCGCTTATTGAAACATGTCGAAGAGAAACATATTAAAAAATGCAGTAATTAAGAATGCAAGAGTTTGTGATGAGTCTGAAAACTTAGGACACAATACTGTATTCGACATAGAACGAGACTACAAAGGTTGGGACTTTGTTGAAAATGGTACCTTACATGGAATATCAGGAGGATTTACTTTCTTCAGTGCAACAACTACCTCTCCAAGTTTAAGTAGGAGTAGTAATTTCTCACTAGTATCTGCAGATACCTATACTGAAATAGTAATTAAGGCAAAGTATAAGAATAGTTCTGAACATTTTGAAGTAGACAGTGGAAGGGTATACTTTAAGACCTCTTCTGATGTTGTATTCTCAGAAGATAAATCAGAGAGCTTCGAAGTAATATCAGATGATAAGTGGCATGTATATAGAATAAACATGGGTCCAGTCCGTACTTGGATAGGAGATATAGTAAGTCTTAAGGTAGTTTTTGCTGACAATCAAGGAATAAAGGGAGATGAGATATTTGTAGAACACATTAAGATTCAAAACCCAGTGTTTCAATTTTGTACTCAAGTTTGTTTTGAAGATTTAAGTGAGACACTTTTTGCAGACTCTTTTGATAATCAGGATGTTAACTTAGCACCACAAAACTGGTCGTTAACTGATGTAAACTTTGATAATAGACAGGTAGTAGTAAGAAAAGATCCTGAAAGTATCTCTAATCAAGTACTAAGTTTGGAAAATATTCTAGGAAGTAGTGAAGGACCTGGAGCAGTGAGAGTAGCAAGTAGGCAAATAGCAGATGGATACTTATCTCTATCATTTAGACCTACAAATTTCTCAGGTATGATTACTCTCTATTCAGATACTCTAGCAACTAGTGAAATTATACAGATAAAGTTAGACTCAAATGGAAAGCTAAAATATAAATCAGGCTTGGTAACGTTCTCAGAGTTTTCTGGAAATTCCAACTACAATTTAAACTCTTGGAATTCTTTGTTAATTCAGTTTAACTATTCTAGCTCGGTGTTTAATACTACATTAAATAATGAACAAATAGGTAACTCTATTCCTAACCTAAGACTGGAAACTATAAGGTCTTTAAAATTAGAAAATACTGAGACAACTGTAAATAACTTGTATTTTGATAACCTTCAGCTAGTAGAAGAATTTGATCAGAGTAAGAACTGTCCTGGAGTAGGTAAGCAGGGAGAAGTAAGAGGAGGGTCTGTAGACTTTAATAGAGTGGATATCACCTATGGAATGAATGATACCCTACTGGTAAATATGAATAACTATGGAGACGTTATTATAAAAATACCAGATCGTCAAGGATATACAAATAGAGAACTAGCTAGAGAACTAGAGAAGCAATTGTCTTCTTTAGATGTTGGGGGCTATCCATACTGTGAAGTAGATTTCATAGATGACTATAATGCATATAGAATTAAGTCAGGTACTTATGGGTTTGATAGTAATGTTGTAGTAAGCAAACATTTAGACTCCACCCTTTCTGATACGTTAGGTTTTACAGAGGAAGGTATATCTGCAGGAATAAGTTCAGCTGGTAGGCCCCATTCTCAGGGATTTAACTTCTCTAATACTTTTAGACCTAGAACTTATGATTTAAATAGGTTAATAGATAATAACAAAGAAGATGTCAAAGTTTTATACCACAATCCGACACTGAATACTGTACAAATAGGGATAGATGATGCTGGATTTACAGGAAGATTAAATAAAATCAGTGGAACTAATAAGACTTTAATAGATTTCTTACATAGAGCTACAGACGAGGGGTTTTTAGAAGAAGTCTTCTTTCATGGTAAGTTACCCAAAGTTGCAGAAGTAAAAGTAACTACCAGTTATGCAAGTATAACAAGTAGTTGGATAAATCTAGGTGTAGGTAGTATTAAAGAAGCCAACGTAAATATAGGAGACTTAGTTATAATAGATACACCAGGTTACATTGGAAATGGAACTTATGGAGTAGTACAAGTACACAAGTATAATGGGGCAGTAAGTATTGATACAGTTTTACCTACAGCCTCTGCTTTAGAATTAACTATAGAATCTATAGCAAAGTTAAAACACTTCAGGCCAAACATTGATGGAGACTTAACGTTAATTAATGAGACACAGTTAGGAATAGAACAATCTGGAGAAACTTATACCAGAAATCACGATACATATAGAGTAGATGTTAATTGGTATGTACATCGTGGAGATTTTATAGGTATATACAATGCAATAGAAGTATATGCAGGAAATGATATAAATAATAGTGTAGATGCAATCTACTTAGAGGAAGACGGAGATCTAATAGGAGACAATATAAATGTTTCCACACCTATTGGCGCAGGAATACGAGGAATAGGTTTATTTGGAGGATCAAAGCTTAAGCAAACTAGAGCAGTATACGATATAGAGTTCCCTCAATCTGAGAATATAGAATTTTTTGAGGTAGTGGGAGAAGTATTACCACATGATAGAGAGTATAACATAGCAACTGCTGTAGGTAAGGGCTTTAACTTGCAAGTACTTGTTTCAGGTACACACATTCATAGAGTTTTTAATACAATCTCAGCACTACCAGAGGATAAGATACACGACAATATAGCATATAATGTATTTACATTGACAGATGGATTGAGGTTCGCCTCTAATGGAAGTGTTGGAACCTTTGAAGGGGATGACTCTAGAGCAGCTTATTGCTACATATCAGGAGATGGTGAGTGGACACCTACATACCCAGAAGACCCTATTGATATAGAATTTCCTACAGCTGGGACACTAATTCATGAAAGGATCTATGACTATTATGGAGATCCCTATGAGATAAGAATGACTTGGGATGTACCAAAGAATATTCAACAGTTCAACTTATTTTTTAAAGAATATCCACATACAGAGAACTACTCGCTAGAGTGGTTAAAAGACTCAAGTACTACATATGATAGTGAGATAAAGGGCTTTGAAAGAATAGGGCTAGGTAATTCCTCAGAGTACGAACAAGTATACTTAGATAGATTAAGGCTTCACAGAGATGATCTTGATCAGTTAGTGGAATTTCAGAAACATTTTGATACGACATTTGATGCCCAACTATCCGCATTTAACCCATCGTCAGGTGAAGTAGTAGATACTTATAATAAGAATCCTTATATTTTATTACAGAAGAAATTTGATTCAGTTAATACTACAGCAGTTAGGTGGGCATGTAGGGCACATGTTTCCACTAAAATGTCAGAAGTGGAACTTATATCTAAAACAGATTCTGCTTCAGGATTAGATGAGTCTCTAGAGTTTTACTTCTCAATAGATGGAGTTGAATTTCAGAGAGTAGATCCAAAATTAATTTCAGAGAATAAAGCAAGATTCAATATAGGATTTCCAACTAGATATCTTAGAATAGTATCTAGTCCCGGTACAACTTTTGCAATCTCTGAATTTTACGCAGAAAGTTCTGATGATACTGTTAGATATAAGGACTATCAAACTAAAAAACCTCTAGAACTAATAGCTCCTGAAATAGAGAAGGGAGAGGAGTCAGCTGCGGAGGTAGTAGAGGTAGTGAACAGAGCTTGTGAAAGTTCAAGCGTAGAACTATACATAGAGACTGAAGAGATAGCAGATGATTTAATTCTTAAGTCTTCCATGAATACTGAAGAGGATGTAAGATTACCTGAAATAGGTCCAGCAGGTGTAATAGAGCAGAATGAGGACTTTGATTTAAGAATAACTGAGACTATAGCTATCAACTCACCTTGTTATGGGTTAAAAAATCTAGCTTCTAAGAAATTATACTACGAATCTTCAAGGTTCGAAAATGAGTCTGACTACTTTATACGTGGAGTAAGTTACGGAAGCAGATGGTTAGCTGGCTATCACGAGAACTTTCCACAGACTGCCCCAGATACAGGTGTACTCATTCCTGGAGGGAAGATAAACTATGGAGACGATCCAGGGTTTAGTATTCAAGGTGTAGATGGTGATACTTTAGCTAATCCTAATCCACCACTTAATGCAGAGCTTCATAGTTCTTGGAATGTGGTAGGAAGTTTTACAGCTTCTGTACTTGCAGAGACAGATGTTAGAGGACTATGCTGCAACAAGAGGGGAGCAACCATTGGAATAGTAGATGGAAATGGAAGAAAAATATACATACGTAAAAGAATTCGAAACTACGATAGGAATGCAATAAGTTTGGGTCCTATACAGCGCATATATTATGAGGTACGAGACAGTAACATAGGAACATTAAGTTCAGTACAAGTAGCAGACATACTCACAGTAGGTGATGGATCATATGGGCAGTGGGATGATGGAGTAGAATACTCAATGTACCTAACTAGAGAAGTAAAATCTGGAGTAGATAGTTTACACTTTTATTATATTGATTCTGTAAATGGAACTAATGAGTTTCAGTGGGGAACAGATCCCGTCTTCTCAATAGACTTACTAAGTTATAATTTAACAGATCCTTTAAAGGTGTTTATAGGTAACTATTGGGAAACACAGACTGGAAATGTAAGACCTTATAGATATGCAGCGGGTGTCACACCTTACCAAAGTATAAACTCTTTCCAGTTTGCAGGAGAGTCTACTTTTTCCTCTTACAATATTAGCTTCAAATTTCCAAAGATGATAGGTTCTCTTGGAGAGGTAGAAGAAGATAATAAAGTAGATTTGGTTACGGATTATGGTGCAAAAGCAATAGCCGTTGATTTGGGAACAGTTTATAATCTAGATATAATGCAGATTTACACTAATACTGGAAAAGATCTCTGGAAAGCATATAGGACACAGTATTCAAGCTCAGATACTTCGGATATAGCTTCAGTGTTATGGGGAAATTCTACAGTACTTAATGCTAGATGGGTACTCTTCTTAGAGGATGCAGTACCAGTAACAGAAACTAATGTTACTTACTTAGATATATTAAGAATCTATCCAGATATTACTAGATTGCCAGATAGCAAGTTTACAAACTCTGAGTGGGAGTCCTTAGGAAACATACTCACAGATGGAGACACTCAAACAGCGGTTAGTCAGCTAGATTATCCAGTTATTGCAGTAGATTTACTAGAGACTTTTAGTGTTGCTTTCTATGAACTTCTGGATACCTCAAATCAGGAATATTCAGGTAGACCTGGATTCAATGGATGGACTGCTGAGGCTAAACAAACATCTTCAGCAACCAATAAAGACAATCCAAAAGAAGTTTCCTGGGACAGCTGGGTGGATTACTCTGAAGAGGATAAGTTTTCAGGAGATATTAGATGGTTGTCCTTTAAAAATGAGACCTTTGATATAACAGATGGTACCAATTTACAAAAGTTAGCTGCGACTTTCCAAGCAAGTACAGATGGAGTATTTCTTAATAATGCAAGTGAATATAAAAGTATAGTAGACTTTACGGAATATGCAAGTTGGTTTACAGTTCCTTACCTAGAAGAGAATAATATAGCTAAATTGACAGCTTTTGAAGTTAACAATGCAGAAGACTTCTTATATGGATCCGCATCAGTTAGAGTAAGTGATAACATGGAAACCAGTAGAACGGATCAGTTATTTGACGAAGACCTTACTACTAATGTAATCATGCAAGCCTCCAGCTATAATGCGTGGAGAGCTTTTGGTAATTTATTTGTAACATCCTCTGGAGTATCTTACTCAATATCTGGAATAGACTTTCCACCTATTGAAACTTCAGATATAGAGGATACTTATATAGAGTTTTATGAAGTAACTGCAAATGGGTTTGGAATTAGAATACCTGACTCAGCTGTAGGTAAACCAAATACTCTTACCTTTCAAACATTATCTGGAGAAGATCCAACTATCGAATCTAACTGGTACACTATATATACTGAAAGTGACCTTGTTGAAGAGGTGTATACAGAGGGAGAGTTAGAGGATGATGACAATTTAGAGCTTGTCTTTAACGGAGGAGATACTTATAGAGCCAATTTTACCTCTCCAGTAACTCTTAGTGGATTTAGAGTATTATTTGAAGATATAACATATGGTTCTACCGTACATGAAAGTACAGTTACTGTAGGAGATGTATACTTATATGAAGATACTAATAAACCTGCTGCAGTAATAGATGTAGATAATGATCCAAATGTTAGGGACGGAGGTAGAAGGTCACTAAAAATAACATACCTAAGCGGTAACGAAGAGTCTGAGACAGTTACAATAGGTACAGCTGCCAGAATAGACATTGATGAAAACTGGTCAATACAGGATTTCCTAAGTGTCTCTTTAAAAATTGACTCACCTGAGCTGCTAGACTTAGATAACTGCTTCATCAGGGTTGGGCAGGACTCCACTTACTATTATGAATGGTCATTAGCTTCTATAGAGGGGGATATAGCTTCTACAGAGTTAGAGAGATATAACTTCAGATTTAAAGATGCACCTATACAGGGAATACCTGGAATTAATTTAAACTCAGTTGATAGATCGGATTTAGAATCTAGAGTTGACTTTAAAAACGGACCTTTAGGTTTTGTAGAACTAGAGCTTAAACCTTTAGATACTACTAGTGTGGATATAAATGTTTGGTTAGATAATTTTAAGATAGTACGTGAGAATTTTAGCTTACCTGGAAAATATAACGATACTCTTTACTTAAATAACTTGGAGTATCTATACTATCCACTGTCAGGGTTTAGAATTGATAAAGGATTCTTTGAAGCGTGGATAACACCTGATTGGGACTTTCAAGCAAACACTACAGTAACCAAGTCGGAAGCGTTCACAGTATTTACAGCAGTTAATGAACTAGATGAGAGTTTAACATGTACTTACTCAGCGTTTTCAGGTTTTACACTAACTATTACTACTAAAACTAATAGAATTAGCTTAGTAACTGGTAGGGTTTTTGATATAGAGAAGTATAAACCCTTTAAGTTTAGTATAGCCTGGGACAGTTCTGGAAAAGAGATAGACCAGATAGCAGGATCAACTGTAAGAATATGGTTTAATGATATATCCATAATGCACTTTACCACTACTTGGGATATAGAGATAACTAAGAATAGTTACTTCTTTATAGGTGGAAAAGCACCAGAAATAGATATAGCAATGAATATAACAGACGAATACCTAAGTTCAGTGCCAGGGAAGATAGTACCTGACCTAAAAAGCGTGACTGCAGGGATAGAAAATGTTATCATAAGTAGAGAACCAAAGAAATTTGAATTCTCACAACTACAAACTCTGAAGGATAAAATTAAAATATCCATAGATGGAGTAAATTTTTATGAAGGAACTAGTAATAACTTGCCTATATTAATAGAGAATGTACCGCCAGGGGATTCTCTTAGAGTCTGGATAAAAACAGATTTACCTAAGGATACTAGAAACTTAGCAAGAAAAGCGCATCTAAGAACTAGATGGAGGAGAGGATAAGATGGCTGAATTTAATATTTTAAGCGAATCTTTTATAACAAATGAGGAGCCACTTACATCAGGAACATCAATAGGTTTAGATGCACAGCAAGTAGCTGACTTAATTTCAAGCTCAGGAGCCAGCATCTCAGTCTCTGGTGGTACACTAAGCCTGTTACTAGATCTTGGCACTCAAAAGTCAATAGATAGGTTAGATTATGGATTTACTCCAGTTAGCACCTCTGGACTAACTATTCAATACGGTAGAGATTTAGATAATCTAACAGCTGGAAGTCTAAGTTTAATAGGTCAAAGTGTCAGAGTCGAACCAACTACTAGTGGCTTTGATTATCCTAGATATTTTAAAGTAGATCACGTAGTACCTTCAGGCAGTCCTCTAACCCTCACAAGTTTGGAAGTAATAAATAATGATACAGAAGTAAACTTTGGAGAGGATGGAAACCTGCAATCTTTTAACCTAACTGGAGGAGCCTTCTCGGAAACAAGTACAATCTACGAATTAGATGTAAGAAATGATGGAACAATCCCTACTGATATGTTTGTCTCAGCTGATACCTCTGATGTGGATTATGATCTACTAAAGAAGTTAGAACTATCCACAACCACCACAGGAACTTTCCTAAGTTTCGACTCTGAACTGAGCATACCAAGTGCAATTCCATGGGAATGGGGAGTTTTTGAAAATACCACGGTAACAGCTGATAATAAGCTGGCAGTGTCTAATCCTAATAATCCAGTAGCTGGGTTAGGAGAGGGAGATACTATAACCCTATCAGAATCGAATAATGAATCAACAGGATCAATAGGTATAGAAGTAATAGACAAAGATGGTAACAAAGTGTTCGCAAGAACAAAAACCAACCATAGAATTTATTTAATGAATGCAGTAACTAACACTAGGACTATCTCATCCCTACCAGTAAACAGTCCTTCAAACACAGATGAACAAAACTACACTTGTTTAGCTTGGGATGGTGGAGATTATATTTATTACTTAAACGGTAAAGACACTCAAGAGTTGCAGAGATATGAGATATCAACAGATACACACTCCACCTTTATGACGGGTCTCAGTTTCTATAATAGAAAATGTAAAGCGATTTTTTATTATGAAGGTAATTTATATGTTATGGGAGCAATGTCTTCAGCTGGATCTTCTAGTTCTGTAAGCTATCAAGTCTGGAGAATTAATACTACTACAGAAGTACAGACTAGGATGGCCAACATGACTGAAAGTCCAGACGATGCTTTAAACGGGTTTTGTCAGTTAGGTGATGACATTTATTTTGCTTCTGGACCAAATAATGGTAGAAGATTCCATAGGTATAATATAAGCAGTAACATTTGGTATACTTTAGCAGATCATGCTTCATTAGGTACATTTGTTAATGGTTTAACTGCAAGGCCCGATATAAACAAGGTCTGGTTAAACTTAGATGGTGAGAATGTATACGAATATGATCCTGTTACTGGTCTGTGGAGTTCTAATCCAGTTTTAGTTTTAAGTCCTACTAATACATATGATGATATAATAGTAGGATTTGATAATACCTTACTGTTTCAAACAGAGGGAGACGATGACTCATATCAGGAAGCACTTATATTAAGTGAGATATCTCTAGAGGATTACAACGCTCCAGTAGTTGGAACATGGTTATCTCCGGTCATGCGAATGGAAGAGGCAGAAAACTTCAGAAGAATTTATATGAACCTTATAGATAATGATAGCAGTGTTCTTAAGTTTGATGACAGTTTAGGGGTAGCGAACTTTCAAATTAGAGGATCCAATGAAACACCCGCATCTGATAATGTAGTAGAGAGTTTTGGGACTGCTTTAGACCCAGATGTTTGGGTACAAGGAGTGTTTAATGATACTATTATTACTTCAGATAGTGATATACTAACTTTTAGTCATCAGGCAGGAGTAGGAGATTATAACAGTGGTTACGTTACTTTTGGTTTCCCTCTTGGAACTTCCAGTAAAATGCAATATAAGTTCTGGTGGAATCCTGCAACAGATAGACTTTCAGGATCTACTAAGTATTCAAGGTTCTATTTAGCACCCTTTATTGATACATTAGAGACAGGTAGTTTACCTAATAGAGATTTAGAGACTGCAGAAAGGTCTGATGATGACTTCATATCACTCATTTTTGGTAGGTCTTCAGATACTGGTGGATCTTTTTCAGCAATAAAAGTATATAATGGGAGTACCACTTCTACCTATAACATGTCAGCAAGTGCTGGAAATTCCTATGAAGTTGTATGGGTAGTAGATTGGGATACTGGAGCGTACAGTCTTCACTTTGACGGTCAGGAAATAGGTTCTGGAAGTATACCTGCTTTCAAAATAGAGGAGTTAAAGTCTCAACATACTTTTGAATTCTTTAGTCTATCTGAAACAGTAGACGCTGATGAAGGATTTAAATATCTAACAGTAAACAGAGTAGGATTAGAGCCTAGTTCAGAAGATGATAGAGCTATACCTCTACACATAGAGGATCCTTTATATGGAACCGCTGGAAGCTTAGAGTTCTTTCCAATTACTGTTAATAGTCCTTTAATACCTAAAACAGACTTCGTACAGATTCAACTAACAGTGAAGACTACAAGTCCTAGACCAGAGGACAATGCAATAGTAGAGTCTGTGGAGTTTCCACCAGTAATACTTTTAGAGGACGTGCAGGTAGGAGAGTCTAAGCCTGTCTATTTAAAGTACAATTTTGATTCAGTAAACAATCTAAGTACTGATTTATTAAGTATAAAAGCATGGATGTTTACAGATAAGTTGTAGGAGTAGTTATGATTAAGTTATCCGAAATAGATTTTACTCGATTCACTGATTTAGTTCCAGTAGATAATATCAGTAACACTACTTTAAGTGGAACTACTTCTGGATCTCCTAATATAACTAATGTATTACCGGACTTCGTATTTAGACCTGGGGTATACTTTTCAGTAGATAATGTAGCAGATTTCTACGAGTTTGATAGTGCAGTTTCTGGTGCAGAGGCACTTAAAATAGGAAGTACTTACTCCCCAACTAGTAAGAGAAGTTTTGTAGTTTGGTATTACAGTTACAGTTCAAGTCACGATAGTGGAAATACTAATTACATATGGGGAGATGGAGATAATGGATTTGCATTAGCAACTTCAGGACTTGAGTTTGTAAGGAGTGGTACTACAGTAGCAACTGCTTCCTCTGGTACAAATGTCGGATGGCACAACGCAATAGTAACAGTTGATAGACTAAGTGATGAGTATGAATGCTATTATAATGCTAATAATGTATATTCAGATAGTGTTATGCCTCCTACTAACTCAGGTAATTCTAAAATGGGACAGTTAGCGACAGATAGTGAGTCAGATACTGCATTAGGGTACATATCTACTTATGATAGAGTATTAAGTCAGGAAGAAGTGACTGCAATGTACCTTAACTTTCTATTAGACGCAAAAAATCCTTACCCATTTACTAAGATGGTAGGGGTAGTTAGAGACTTAGAGGGAGATCCACTACCAGAGGCAAATGTAATAATATATGATCATGTAGAAGGTCTGGTAGTAGATGAAACTGTAAGTGAGTCAAATGGTGTTTATACTGTTAGATTTCCATCTCCCGGAGAGTATAGTATCTATACTTCAAAGTCAGGTACTCCAGGGGGCAGGGCATCCTCACTTACGGTAACAAGTGGAGAACAAATAATAATATACGACGACGAGGTTTAATATGGTAAAGATTTGGGAAGTAGACTTTACAAGTTTTAGTGGAACATATCCAGTAGATAACATAGATAATATACCCGCAGTAGATGTACTAGGTACTGTTCAATCAGTAACTACTCTTCCAGACTTCAGTTATAGACCCGGAATATCTTTGAATGCTAATACTACTAGAGATGGTTATGTTTTTGATAGAGAGAGTGAATATGTAGGTTGTAAGGGTAATTATTCAGGATCCTATACTACTCGAAGCTTTATTTGTTGGTTTAATCTATATGATAATGCAGGTACTACGGGAAATAATGGTGTTACAGGATTATACTGTGAGAACGGTGGAGTATCTGGGGCTAATACTGGTTTATTCCTTTATAAAACAAGTTTTGATAATCATAGAATAAGATTTTATGTAAATAACACCATGGTTATAGAAGTACCCACAGGCAATATAGATTTAGATACGTGGCACTGTGCAGTACTTACTGTGAATAAGGGTACTCCAATAGCTAAGTTATACTTAGATGGAGTATACATTAATCAAACCTCAACAGTACCTGATAATGCATACTCCGGTGGAACAGATCTTGAAACACTTCTTGGATTGCCAGTAAGTTTTTATGAACCTCCTGTAAAGATGGGATATATTGCCACATATAGTGAGGAACTTAGTCCAACCAGTATTAGCGGTATATACGATACTTTTTTAGTTGATTCACTTGCTGGAGATGACCCAGCCTTTGTCATAAGTGGTACAGTATATGATACTAGAGACTTACCAGCGTCAGGAACTTCCGTATATCTAATTAATACCTCTGATAATGAACTAGCGGATATACAAGTTACTTCCTCTGGAGGTGATTATACAACATACATACCTTTCTCAGGAGACTATATATTAGTTTCAGCTAACAATACTCCATCAGTAGGGGCTAGGGCATTATCTCTTACAGCTTCAGGAGTGGCAGGTTCTGGAACTATAACTTTTTATGATGGTAGTTAAAAACTTAAATTTTCGAAAAGGTGGTAGGGAAGGGAGAAGTCAAACAGACTTTGATATTCTATTTAGTAATACTGATTATATAGATGTAATCTACAAAGAAGGTGGATTTTCTTATAACTTTAGTATTTATTTTGGAGAAGATCCTACAATAAGCACAGCTACTAATTCTGTTTCTGGTACAACTACTCCAGATTTAGTAGCAGTAATTTCAGGGGTAGCAATACCATATGTAATCCAACCGTTGAACGGTTACTATGTTCCAACTACATCCTCTGGGTTTGGATTAATGGCTGAGATAGAACCAATACCTCCACTGGATTTACTAGCTACTTTAATCGGTGTAACAGGTCTGAATTTAAATGCTAATATAGCTTCTATAGATCCAATAGATCTTCTTGCTACCATAACAGGACTGGCTTTTGACCAGTTATCAGGAAACATAATTGGTTGGGATGATACTTCAATATCTGGCCTCTATCATCCCTACTACACTGATAGCTTTAAAGCTTTACTATCTGGAACAGGTCTCGGTACTGATGATTTATTAGCAGGGATTCAAGGATTTGTTGGGGTAGAAGAGGAAGACCAATTAAGAGCTATAATACTAGGTTCAGGACACCTAAATCTAGATGCCACCATAGCAGGATATGAACCTTTAGACATAACAGCTGAGATAGAAGGATATGAACCAGTAGGTCTAATTGGATCCCTACTAGGATTGTCCACAGCACCTCTGTATGGCTCTATATCTGGAAAACTACCTGATGGGTCACTCGTAGCAGAGATCGTTCCTACGGGTGATTTAAAGGGTCTTACAGGGTATATTTTTGCATCAACTGAGGATACTACTTTATTATATGCACTAGTAGACGGGGTACAGACACAGGATTTGAGGGCCACCATAGGAGTTGTTCCTCAGAAGTTGTTGAATGCAACTATAACTCCTTATGGAGATATAACAAAGCAATTAGACTTAGATGCCTCGGTATCTCCTAATGTATCTTCAGACTTAAAGGCTTTTTATGACTTTAAGGACTCTAAGTCATTGAGTTCATTAATCACTGCAATAGAGCCAGGGAGGTTGTTTGCAACTATATATCCAAAGGTTTTTTATGTAGATTCTTCTATACCTATCAGTACCTTTCCGTATCGAGATTTTAAGGCTCTCATAAATGCGTCTGCATGTGAATTCTCTAGTAGTTTTAATGATTTACATGTTAGTATTAAGGGCGTAAATAATAAAGACATAGAAGCATCTGTAGTAGGTATTGCTGGTCAGTACGCTATAGCTGAAGATTTAATAAAATTTTATGTGAAAAATCAGGTAATTAGTGAAGATTGGGTCTTCTTTATAGCGGATCAACCAGCCACATCTGAGGCAGTGATACCCCTTGTTATAACAAACTCACCATTTGGAGACTTATTTGCATTTATTGAAGGTATACAACCCTCTACTGACTTATCTGCTGAAATCACTCCTCTTTATTATTCAAGTGTTAAGAAAGATATTAGTTTATTAGGCGAGTGGGTAAACACTGAAACTGGAGAGAGGAAAACTTTAAGGATATTTTTTAAAGGAGATGCCTTAGAGTATTACTATTCAGAAGAGGCAGGCACATCTCTAAGTTTAAGTCCTGATAGTAGATTAGAGATTATAGTAGAGAGCTTTGATAAGATAGATGAAGATATAGCGAGTGTTCTTACTCAAAAGACTAATGTAAAACGGTGTGTTATAGACAACTTGGAGGATTTTGAGAGTGTGGACGAGGCAATAAAATTCGGAATTATGTGTGCTGTATCTGAAATAAGTCAAAACTTGTTTGCCACAATTACATCCAAAGGTGATCTGGATGATTTAGGTGCAGAAGTATTACCGATAGACTCAAGATATATTAAGGATTTGAAAACTAAAATATTACCAGTAGCTAATCAACCTATATTAAATGCAAGTATAGAAGGTACTGGAGACTTACAAGATTTAAACGCACACTTAATCTCTAATTATACTGATTATACTAAACATACACTAGTTGATACTTTAGGAATTGAATACATACCTAAAGTAGTAGTCCTAGAGAATGGACAGAAAACAGTGGTCTTGACTAAAGTTATAAGTACTGATATTATAGTAGATACCGAGACACCCGATTTAGTAGCAACTATTTCTGGAGTAGAAATAGCTGATCTAGCTTCTACGATCTCAGGTACTGTTTAATTTTTTTATAAGAGAATATGTTCAACTTTGCAATAGATACATTAGTCTTAAATGGACTTTTAAAGAGACTGTCTGGAGTAGCTTCTGGTGATCCAGCAGCTTCCATAACTTTTTTATTGGAAGCTTCTAAACTAAAGGTATTTTATGAATCTAAGATTGAGAAAACTGACATACCTTGTATCTTCGTCGAAGATGTACCAGTAATTTCTTCTGAGGGTGAAGGAAACTCCACCATATTAGTTAAAGAGCTATCCTCTATTAATGTATCTGAATTTAAAAAGGAAGATAAATTTCCTTATACTCGGAGAGTATCTTTTAAGTTTTCTAAATCTATTCTACATACTAGTTGGGAAGTCTTCTATTCAGAGAGCAAATCTACTCAACTAAGATTAGCTCATGCTATACTTGAAATTGGAAAGGACGTGTCTACTTTTTCGAAGTTGATGAAGGATAGAGAAAACTTTGTAGAGATAAGTACAGAAAAAATACACCAAGCTATAATTAATTGTAATCTATTTAAAGCAGATGCTACATCTAGAGATGGTAACGGATGTCTTTTAGAGATCGTGGGTCAAGATTTTGTTTTAGTAGGTACAGATAGTATTATGGCTTCAAAATTTCAGTCGCCTGTAATAAAACACACTTTGGATAAACACTTTAGAGTGGTATTGTCTAATGTTATATTGGCTTTGATAAAAAATTTCACAAATGGGACGGAATCTATTAAGATTTCTGCTTCCAGGTCTTCTCTATACGTTGAGACCTCTCAAAGAGGTATGAAGGTACCTACATTAAATACTTTATATGGAATTAATGATCCAAATGCATTTTTTAATTTAGATGAAAATTCTCAGCATATAGGTTCTATAGATTTACCTCCTATCCCATCGATAGTTAGTACATTAACTCATCTATCAAATGATGTTCATAATAAAGTATACTTGCAATTTAAAGAGGGAAGTTTTAATATAAGAACTGATAAGAATTCCAGTGAAGGTCTACCTTCAACCATTAGATGTGACTCGGAGGTGAAGATAAACGGATCTTTATTTACCACTAGTATACAGAAGTTAAGTAGTATAGAAAAAATGTCAGAGTTTTACTTTAACAGCAGCAACAATAGAGTAACTCTATGTTCTCCTAATAGGGAGCTAATTTTTTTAATCCAGGGAATGAACTAACAGTGAACGAACAGGATAGCTTAATAAAAACTAAGAAGGTTTTAAGAGAGGAAGAGGCAGTAAAATTACTCGAAGGTCTAGGTTATTCTGTAGTAGCTGGAGAGACAAAAACTAGTTTAGTGATTACTAATCAAAATGTTATAGACTTTTTTTATGGGAGGCTTTCAGAGGTAGCAGATGACAGTACAGTAATAAGTAATAGATTGAGTGAGAACAGGGAACTAAAGGCAGTAAAAAAGTTTCAAGAAAAGGCATTAAAAGAAAACTTAAGTAAGAATTCAGCAAATGAATCCTTAATGGATTTAATAGATTTAGTATTTACATATTATGATGCTTTAAATTTGAACGATCCTCCGTACTCCATAAGCTTTCTTGTATCTGAGAAAGGTAGTTGGATATTTACTAAAGCTCTAAAAGCACATAAAGATGCAGTGGAGTCTTATGAGGATTCTGAAGAAGCAGAGGAATATAAAAGGGCCAAATATAATGACATGGACGAGGACGAAACTTTTAAAAAGTTGAGAGAGTTACGTCACAAAGAATTACTTAAAGGAGAAGACTAAGAATGGTAAAGAAAACTAAAGTAGGAAAGAAATCAAAAACGGAAGAAAAGAAACCTACAACAATGTTTGAAAAGCAAATGCAGGTGTTAGAAGAAGAGACAGGAGGATCTATATTAGAAACTCTAGATGAAATGCTAGCAAAGCCAGCCAAAGGCATAAGTAGTGGATCTTTATCAGTTGATTACATACTTAGTCCTAGGCTAGGTGGTATGCGTAAAGGAATGATGCTTCAATTGTGGGGAGAGCCTGGAACAGGGAAGACTACCTTAGCTTTAGGATTTGCAGCAAATGCTACGGCTAGAGGAGAAAAGGTATTATTCCTTGATGCAGAGAAAACCTTAGATGCTGATTTAGTAATAGCTTCTGGAGTAGTTAAAGACAATTTTTGGGTCTTGAAGAAGGAAGCTGACATGGCTTCTAACATTTTGTATAAGATGTTACAGACTGGTGAAGTTGGAGTAGTAATCATAGATTCAATAGCAGCGTGGAAACCACATCCGAAAGCTAAGAAGGATAAGGACATTGATATAACACATGATAGGATAGCTTCTTCAGCATCCTTTATATCTACAACACTTCCAAGAATTGCAGATATGTGTGCTGATAATAATGTACTACTAATTGTAGTTAATCAAGTTAGGAATAATCTGGGTGGGTTCAATATGGGTGGGGTTAAACCCTTTGGTGGATGGTGTCTGGAGCACTATTTAGCTGCAAGTATTAAACTAACGGGAAAAGTTAAGTACGCTAATAGCAGGATCTTAGATCCAATAACTGGAAAGCCAGTCGGTCAGCATGTTAAATGTCTATGTGATAAGTCTAAGATAGGTATGCCTCTGAGGGAAGTCACTATACCCTTGTTTTTAGGTATTGGTGTTCAGCCTCACATGGAGTTGGCAGAGTTAGCAACTCAACAGACTGACGTACTAGTTGGAAATGGTGGGAGATACAGATGGGGAGATGACCCAGCTGGAGACCAAGTAGTGTATGGAAAAGATAATTTAATACAGAAACTTTATAATGAGCCTGAATTTTTTATTGAAGTAAGAAGTCGGGTAATTAAAAGTTTAGAACTTAAATATTTAGATGGATTCACTAACCCCTTCTTGAATGAAGATGGTAGCCCTAAAGAAGTAACATATAATGAGGCTGATTGATTAGTAAACTTGAAATAACAATAGATGAGTTAATATCTAAAGCTCTACCAAATTATGATATTGAGAGTCAGTGTTATGAGACTATGTATGGTACTCGTCTCTTTTTTGATTTCTGCATACCTTCTTTAAAAGTTATGATAGAAGTTCAAGGGCAACAGCATTATAAATTTATTCGGTTTTTTCATGGTATGATAGAGAATTTTTATAAATCTAACGCTAGGGACAATTTAAAGCAAGAATGGTGTGGTAAAAATGGGTATACTCTGGTATACTTTAAATATGATGAGATAGCAAAACTAACTGTAGAGGAAGTTAAGGCTAGAATAGTTAATTCATAGGAGAGTTTTAATGTCTGAAGATCAACATTTTAAGAGTTTGAATAGATGCTTAGAAGAAACAGGTTTAGGATCCATAACTCCTCAACCAGAGGCATTAAAAGAGGCTTTGAGCATTGATGGAACCATGCTAGGAACCTTATCAGCCCAGAAAATCTCCTCATTGATCTTCACCCTAACTAGATATCAGTTATATTTACAATTACAATCAAACATGCGGACAGTTAAGAGAGATTCTACTAAGAGAAGGTATGAGTTAGAACTAGGAAAGACTATGATAAAGCTGCAGAAGTCAAAATTAACGGTAAAGGAGAAGGCTGCACAAGCGTTAGAGGATAATCCTAACTTAGCTGTTTTAGAGGAGAACTGGTATAAAGCTGAGAGTGAGGCAACGTTGTTCCATAAAACACCAGAAATGGTTATGGAAATAGCTAATGCATTGAAGAAGGAACTGTCTGTAAGGGGTAATACAGGTCAATAATGAATAATGACGAGAGATCAAAGTTTTACTCTCAGTATGAGAGAGGGTTGCTAGGTTTAATTTTTAGTAATGAAGATTTACTTATAGAGACTAGACAACTTATTGGATCTGAGTATTTCTTATATGAACCACATAGGATTATATATACAGCCATGTGTCTACTATCTGATCAAACTGACCTTAAAAATTTAGATATAGATACTGTTTACATAGAATGTGCCAAGCTTGGTTTAAAAGACTCAGGAGTTGGAGCAGACTACCTAATGATGGTTTGTGAACATAACTTTAAGCTTAGCAACTATAAACTATATCTAAACAAAGTAAGAGAAGCGTATAAGAAATTCGCTTTAAATGAGGCAATAAAGGATTCACATACAATAGTACAGCAGAATAGAACGGACGTGCAAGAATCACTTGATTCAAATGAATTAATGGATGAGGTACTTGCTAGGATCAATAAATTAAGAGGATATGAAGACAAGGAACAGGAAGCAGTTCACATTAATACCACTATACGTGAGTATGTAGAGAAATGGGCTGCTAATCCTACCAATATTCGAGGGTTACACACTGGATTTAAAAAACTAGATGAGGCGATTAATGGGTTAATGCCAGGAGCCTTAACGGTAGTTGCTGGCATAGCTGGGGCAGGGAAGTCAACGGTTCTATTAAATATAGCTGAGGAAGTAGCATTTGCAAATGCACATAGAGTCCCAGTATACTTCATAAGTACTGAAATGTATTCAGAAGAAGATGCAGCTAGATTACTAGCCATGAGATCAATGATAAGGGAGCGAGATATTTCAAATGGTATTGCCTATCATGATCCAAAAAGTAAGTTAATACTTGATAGAGTTATAACTGAAATAGAAAATGGAGAGACCTTTTTCCACGAATACATGCCTGAATTTAATGCAAGTAAATTGTGTAGTAGAATTCAATACCACAAAGCTAAACACAATATAGGTTTAGTGATTTTTGATTACATCAAATTAGATACTAATATGGATAATGGTCAGATTAAGAATAGAAGGGAGGATCAGGTTTTAGGTGACTTAACTGTAGCATTAAAAACTACAGCTGGAAAGTTAAATATCCCAGTTCTTGCTGCCTGTCAGATAAATACTAGGAACCTTAAGGTAGCAGATAGTGACAGAATCCTCAGGTATTGTAATAATCTAATAGAGTTTAGAGCTAAAACAGTAAAAGAACTAGAATATGCAGGAGATCACCGTAAATACGGAACCCATTGGTTAACAAGCTGGAAAACTAGATCGGGTGGAAAGGCAAGAACACCTGTAAGATTTTGGAAACCTTGTAACCTATTACAGGAAGCAGAAGATTTCATTGATGACATTAATGAGGAGACTGGTGAGGATTCAGCAATCAATGTTGAAACAACAACACCTGCAGAATATGCTAGATTGATTAATGAGTCATTTAAAGTAGAAAAAGTAGAAAATGTAATAAAACATACAGATATTGAACAAGTAACTGTAAAAGAAGAGTATATTTTACCAGTAGATGATGATGACTTATTTTAAGGTACTTTTATGTTTTATAAAAAAGAATCAATAGAAGAATTAAAGCAAGTAGTAGATCCAAAAGAAGTTTTAATTTCTATAGGTGGAGTATCTCCTGCTCTTATGACAGATAATGGTTTTGAAATACGTTGTCCATGTCCATTACATTCTGGAGACAATCCTACAGGATTCTCTTGGAAAAGGAGTGAGGGAATGTGGACATGCTTCACTAAGGAATGTGGAAAAGATGGACCTAGAGATGTGTACGCATTTGTTATGAATAAGCTAAATGTAGAATTTAAGGAAGCAGTAGAGACTTTATCAACTATGTTTGGATTTGACTTACAGACCGGAGACTCTGAAGGTTACTCTGATTATCTTGCTGCAGCAGAAGTACGAAAAGATTACACCGCAATGAAGAATACCAGATTAGAAAGTTTAAAAGTATTGACTACCTTTCCAGGATACTACGAAGAAGGGTATAACTATGTAGAGAAGTATTTAGAGTCAAGGAATTATACTGACGAAGATACTATATCTACCTTTCAATTTTATCCCTGCTTAGATAACTACAACATATTAAGGATGGGAATACCTGCCTTTGATGAATTTGGTAACCTAGTTGGAGTTAATGCTAGAAGAATGGATGGAGTACTTAATTATCCTGAAGTAGTTATTAACAGCTTGGGGAAAGAGAAGAAGATAGCAAAGTATGATATGGTAGCAAACTTTAAGAAAGGTGGAGTACTTTTTAATTTAAATAGAGCAAAAAATAATTTAGTAAATGATAGTTTAATAGTAGTTGAAGGGGAACTTTCAGCAATTAGGATGTATTCATATGGTTTTAAAAATGTTGTAGCATCTAGAGGATCTAATTTAACCAACAATCAGGCAAGACTTTTATATAAGTATTGCTGCAATGTAGTATTTTTAGTAGAGTCTGGAGAAGCTGCAGAAAAAGGAGTCATAAATTCATTAGAAAAATTACCAGGTATGAAAATAAGTATTGCTAGGTTAGAATCAGGAGATCCAGATGATAATTCTAAGGAGCAGATTACCAAATGTTTAAGTAATCTTAGAGTATATCAAAATACAGAAGTAGAAAAATGTGTGGAATATGGAAAGCTACTCTAAAGTACCAAAAAATAATTGTTATTTTGAAGGTTACTTATTTGGATATACTTATAATGTAGTAGGAGATAGACATCCTATGGGAAAGGGAGAGATTAGACTACAAGAGTCAGGAAGGAACGGATATCAAAGTATTAAGATAGTAGCTTGGTATGATATAGCTGATAGATTAAGAGAGGTACCAGAAGGTTCCTGGATAAAAGTATTAAGTAGTTTCAGTGAAAATGAATTCGCTGGAAAAACTTACTCTCAATTTACAGCTTCAGCGTTTAGTGTGGGATAATATGAATTTAAGTGAAGCGTATAAAATATTAGGTGTGGATACTTCAACATCTGAGGACGATATTAAAAAAGCATATAGAAAGTTAGCTAAAAAGTATCATCCAGACGTAAATAGAGAGAATAAGAACGCAGAGGAGAAGTTCAAGGAAATTACTTTGGCGTATGATACTATTACTAAGAAGGATTATTTAGGTAATGATCTAAATGGACGTAATTTTTCAGGGAGATCTAATCCAGTAGATTTTGCTGAGTTTTTTAATAGACGCTTTGAACAACAACCTAGACCTCAAAAGAGGCCGAGGCCAGGTTCTCAACCTATTAGGTTGGGAGAGATTGCCCCGCTAGATATACCTATAACTTTATTGGAGGCACTTACAGGTGGAAGTATAAGTTTAGAACTTGAGGTATTAGCTTGTTGTGATAATTGCCTCGGTGATGCTAGTAGATGGATAGAATGTGCGACATGTAAAGGTTATGGAATGATCTCTAGGTCTATAAAGACTTCACATGGGTTTATAAATACTACAAAGTCTTGTACAAGGTGTAACAAAGTTGGTTGGACTACTGAACGTTCTTGTAGAATCTGTAAGGGTAAGCTTGTATATCATAAGAAAAAGGAAGTTAACTTTACTATACCTCCTAGGTATAGTATAGGTAAATTACTACAGTTTTCTGGACTAGGAAACGAGGGATGGAAAGTTACTCCAGGATGTTTAGGTATAATGCCAATAATAGATTTACCAGACTTATCCAAATTGAATATAGAAGATTGTGCATTGTTAAATGAACTACTAAAGAAAGGATGGAAAAAAGGTGGTTAGAGTTTTAGGGTTAGATTTAGCAACTAGAACTGGATATGCAGTTATTGAGGATGGATACAATCTTGTGGATTGTGGAAGTTGGCAAACAAGGTTAAAGAAGAAAGAGGATTCACATAGGAAAAGATTTCAAGTTTTAACTAATAATATAGAGGAAGCACTTCAGATACATAAACCAGATGTAGTAGTCATTGAAGAACTTCACCAGACTAGGAACTTGAACTCAGTAAAACTGTTGGGAGGTTTCTATGGTGTAACACTTATAGCAATTCCAGACAATATACCTATTAGGATGTGTCACCAAGCCACGGCAAAGAAAGATGTAGTAAAACCTGTATTAGGTATAGCTAAATTGGATAAGGGACATGTATTTGATTGGGCAGTAGAAAAGTATGAGTTAGAAGGGTTTATCCTATCAAGTCATAATGATATTACTGATGCTATTTTAATGGCAGATTGGGGAGTTATGAAGTTGACTAAACAGGGTGAATAGGTTAAAATATAGTTAACTATTTTATGTTTATCGTTGGGAATTAATATGGCGAAAGCAAAGAAAATTAAAGATGAAGTAATTAAAGCAAGTAAGAAGTTTACTAAATCTAAAAAGATTAGGTTATCGGCATCAATGATGAAACTTTGGTTACAATGTTTATTACAGTTTCATTTGAACTACACCGAAAAATTACCTAAACCAGCTAACACTTCGTTTTCATTAGGAAACTCAGTACATTACGCTCTGGAGAGAGCAAACATCTCCTTAATACAGAATCCAAGAGTATTAACAGTAGATGAAGTGGAAGAATACGTGGATATTTTTAGGGATTACATGTCAAAAACTTTCATAGACTCTATGGAGTTCTTTGACTCAGGTGCAGATATGGTAAGGGCAGAACTTTTAGGTCTGGACTATGATGAGAAAGTAATTGATGCAGAAGTCGAGTTTGACATTACGACTCCTGAGGGAGTAAATATCTACGGATTTATAGATAAAGTTTCAGAAATAGACGATACTACTGTAAAGATAACAGATTATAAAACATCGAAAATGGCAATGTCTTGGGATGAAGCAAAAATAGATGAACAGCTCTCTATGTATGATTTAGCAGCTGCGGTAATGTATCCACAATATCCAAACCGCATACTTGAATTGAAGTATGTAAGGTTAGGTCAGAGTGTAACCTCCTACAGGACCGAAATAGCTCAGATGGAATTTAGAAGACAAATATCTTCAATATTTACAGCAATTAAAGAATACTTTGCAAATGTACCAAAAGATAGGCCGGACGGAACTGTACATGATACTTGTCACTGGTGTGCTTATAGAGATAAATGTCCTCAGTATGGAGCATTAATGTGTGGAAACTTTGAAACGGATTTTATACCTATAACCGCAATGAAGGATGAGCTAGCAATAGTTGAACTTCAGAAGATCTTACTACGTGAGAAAGCTTTAAAGGGTTACAAGGATAGTATTAAACTGTGGGTATCTCAACGGATCGAGGCAGATCCAGAGACTCCTGTGGCCAATGACACGCACTTTTTAAACCCCACATGTTCTAGTAGAAGATATTATGACACCGAGCGAGTCATTAACTTACTTACTCCTGATCAATTAGGTGAAGTAGCATCTATAAGTAGTACAAAGATTACCAAATTGTTAAATAGGTTAGATGATCCTGATTTAAAAAGAGACATAGAGGACGCTGCGTTTGTTAAAGTAGGTAATCCCCAATATAGAACTAAGAAATTATAAAGGAAAGTATAAAAAATGGCCAAAAAGAAAAAGACCCTTAAAATTAAAAAAGGTTCTGCGCTAGGTAACGCTGCTAGGAGTGGAAAGATAAAGTCTGTAGTAAATCCAAAGTCTGGGACTACTGAATTAGTAACACAAGGAACATCTAAGAAGAAAATACTAGTTTGGGGAGCAAGTCCTTACGTAATAACTGGATTTGGGATAGTAGTACGTAGTGTTTTGCAGGGTTTATATAAAAATTATCCTGGAGAATATGAAATATATCAGGTAGGTATTAATCATATGGGAGACCACTATGAGGAATCGGAGATTACAGGTGGAGAGAAGAATGGTAGGTACCGACAATGGCCAGCAATGATGATGGGATCCAACAAGGCAGACATGTACGGACAACGTAAGTTCTTAAATATAATGCCTAATATCTTACAGAAAACTGATATAGATATGATTTTTCTAATGGAAGATCCTTTTTGGGTAGGAGGAGGAGTTCCTGGAGCAAAGCCTCCTATAGCCTTTGTAGATGCTATTAAGAATACTTTACAGTCATTAAATAAGAGTCATATACCTATAGTTTCATATTTTCCAATAGATGGTATACCCAAGAAAGCTTGGATAGATAATATATGTAAAGTAGATCTTCCAATAACTTACCTAAGATTTGGCGCAGTTGAATGTATTAGGAAGAATAATAGTTTGAATGGAAGACTTAGGATAATACCACATGGAGTAAATTCTAAAGATTTTTATCCAATCCCTAAAGAAGAATCTAGAACTTTTAAAAGAGCCATGTTTGGGGAGGAGTTTGCAGATAAATTTATGTTTCTCAATGTTAATAGAAACCAATTAAGAAAGTTTTTACCTGCTACTTTGCTAGCTTTTAAGCATTTTCAGGAACAAGTATCAAACTCATTTATATACTTAAACATGAAAGCTGTCGATGTTGGATGGAACTTACCAGAGGTATGCACGACTCTAGGACTTCAAGTTGGAAGTGATGTATTATTTCCACCCAACTTTAGTGTTCAGAAGGGTTTAACCCTAGAAGATTTGAATAAAGTATATAACGCAGCAGATGCATTAGTTACAACTGCAGTAGGTGGTGGATGGGAGCTATCAATTACTGAAGCTTTTGCCACTAAGACCACTGTTATAGCTCCAGACAATACCTCACACACTGAACTTTGTGGTAAAGATGAGAATATGCGAGGAATATTATATAAATCAGGAGCAAGCTTATCCCAGATAGCTATATTTCCTGGAGATAATGAAGTACCAAGACCACTTCCAGATACTGATGATCTTCTGCAAAAAATGTTGTGGGTTTACAATAATCAAGCAGAATGTAGAAAAATAGAAGAGAAAGCCTATCAATGGACACAGACCGATCTTGATTGGGAACGTAACATCGTACCCAAGTTTCATGATACATTTAGTTTAGCAAAGGATATTAAAATTAAAAACATACAAGGAGTTCAAACACATAGTCTATTACAACGGGTACCTCAGGAGGGAGTAAAATTAAAAGAATCTAAAAAAGCTGATCCTAAGTCAAATATTATAGTAGGTTCCATAGAAGATGAATAAGAAGCTTAGAGGTATAAAATGTGTAGCACCTGTATTTGATGGATCAGGGTATGCTGAGTGGAGCAGAAACTACATTTTAGCATTGAATGAGACTAAGATACCAATTACACTAGCACCAATTAAGTTCGAAGAAAAAGGACCAGACTTGGGGGAAATAGGTAACACTTTAAATAGTCTAGTAGGTAAGGACATTGAATATGATGCAATTATTTCATGGACAACTCCCGAAATAGCTGAAAAGGTATTCAATGGTGATACTAATAAAAAAGCATTGCGTATAAACTTTACACTTTGGGAGACAGATTTACTACATCCTGCTTGGGTGAATATTATAAACAAGATGGATGAATGCTGGCTACCTGGAGATTTTAATAGAAAAGTTTTTAGGGACTCTAAAGTTACGGTACCTTTAAAAACATTTCATCATCCAATAGACCTGGAATCCTATGGACAAGGAAGTCCAATAAGTCTAAAGAGATCTGCATCCGAAATTATAGGCAATGATACGTATGTATTTTATTACATATCACAGTGGTCTGAGAGAAAAAACTTTAAAGATCTGTTACAAGCCTACTGGTCAGAATTTAGTAATGGAGAGAACGTTTGTTTGGTTTTAAAGACTTACTTGGCTAAGCACAGTCAGGAAGAGTCTGAATACCTCTCTGAGGTAATAGAGCAAATACAAAGTCAAGGTAAGTATACCCAGGTTCCAGAGGTTATACTAGTAAACCAACTACTATCTAGAGAAAAAATGTTAGGTCTTCACAAGAGATGTGATTGCTACGTTTCACCTTCTAGGGGGGAAGGATTGGGGCTGGGAATTCTAGAATCTGGAATATTTGAAAACCCAGTTATAACAAATACATTTGGTGAGCAAGCTAGTTATGTTACTAGTGACACTGGGTTCATATATAATCACACACTAAGACCCGTTACAGGTATGCAACAGTGGCCCTGGTACTTATCAAACCAGTACTGGGCACAACCGGACCTGAAGGACATGACAAGTAAAATGAGATTTTGCTATGAAAACCAAGAATTAGCAAAAGAAAAGGGAAGAAACTTAAGACAATTTTTAGAGACTAACTGCACCTATAGATCAGTGGGCGATAGTCTAGTTGTAGAATTAAACGAATCATTTAATAGATTAAGAAATAATGGAAAGAATAAAGAATCAATATCAGTTAGACCGAGCAACAAAGTTCGCAAAAAAACTGTTTCAAACCAGAAAGATAACTAACAAGATATACTATGAAGGAGAGCATGGAAATCTTGAGATGTTATTTGATGGGGAGAGATATATACCTGCTTACCTTACAAGAAATACAACAGAGGTAATGCCAGTAGATTGGGATGAACTTCATAGCTTTGTGATGAGGGAATATGAGCAAAAGAAAAATCGTTAGTTTAGTAGATAAGTATAGTTTTAAGGACGCTTATAATTTAGTGTCCAGCGAGTACGACATTATAAACTTAACTAAAGAGACTATAGGTAATATTAAATTAGATTCTAAAGTACATATGTTTCTTTTCCAATATTCCTGTTTTAATTGTGATTCCAGTATATGTAAGAAAGAATTAGATGGGTTTGTACTACAATGTAAAAATAAAAGTATACCTGTAGTATTAACTTTAGATGCAGTTTACTACAGTCTTTCTTTTGCTTATAATTTATTTATTGATTCTGCAGATTACATACTTTGTGCAAATGTGTTACAAAAACAAGAGTTACTACGAAAAGGAATGATGGAGGAGTCCATAATAATAACAGGAGATTCTTGGTTAGATAGATTTAAGAGCAGAGAGGAAAGAGAAATAATATTTTCAAGGGATCAATTTTGTAAGGCTATAGGTAATAAAGAGTCTTTAGAAATAGTAACTATAATGTTTGACAATTTTTATTCCGACTGTGAGGAAATTAATAGCTTAGTTAATTACTTTAATTCCAAAAATATTTTTGTATATTTGAGAGATACTTATGGAGAAATAGAGGACAATATTGAAGTTAGTCAATTAGGTACTGGAGATAAGGTTTTTATAGATAGTCCTAATTTAGTAGGAGAATATGTAGTACCAGAAGTTGATTTTTTAGAGTACAGTAAAGCAGTAACTTCAGATACTTTAGAGGGAACACTTGTAGGTGTACTTTCTAACAACCTTACATCAAATTTTTCACTAGATAAAGCAGATGAGGATGTGAATGAATTTAATTCCAAAGTAGGATTATTAGATATTAGTACTTTGGTGGATAAGCATAAATTCTTAACAGAGACCAAATCTTACACTGAAAGGCAAATAAATTATGTACTTACTAAGTATTTACCAGGAACTTTTGATGGTAGAAATAGTGTCAGGATAGGAAAAGCTATCAGTTACGTAGCAAGTGCTCAAGCTTTAAAGAGAAGGTACGCTAAGAAACTATCTGATAATTTTTTTAAAACTAACCCAGAATTAAACGATCCTTTATGGGAGAAGAAGTTAGAAGCTATGCAGGTACTAAATAATGGTGGTTAGAACTAGACAATTTAGGTGTTTTGCCTCAGGGTGTGGGAAATTTACTCCATTTGATTTAACAGCTGCTGTAAAGGCGAGAACGCCCGGAATTGAATGTATGCACTGTCATAAAGAATGGGTAGGATCCGTTTTAGAACAAACTTGTTGCATAATTAAATTTAATTTTTCGTCAGTGGAGAAGTCTGCTAATAAAAGTTCCAAGAAAGTACAAAGTTTTAGTTTAAAGTAGGAAGATTATGAACATAACTAACGACAGTAGGCAGTTAGATGTAGAGACGTTTAATCTTAATAAAGAGTTAGCTTTATTAGTGGTATATCTTATAAATTCATTTGTAACAGAGATGCAAGAGTCTAGTACCCTACCTAACACCTTGAATATGCACGAAGATCATTACAATGTAGTTAAAGACTTTTTCCCCTACCTTATAAATGGTATGAAGTATAAGGAGGGAGATATCACTTTAAGAATTATTCTTAATAATGATGGTAATCAGACATTGGCAGTAGGTTTTAGTTATTACGAGGATAATATTCTAAAATTTAGCTTATCTGATAAATGGTTGTAAAAGATTCTTAAGTACTGTATAATGTAGTTATTAATAGGAAACTCAATAGGGATAAGTATGTCAACAGATTTTTATAAGAATATATTAGAAGAATATAAATATAAGAATAAACCCTTAGAGGAAACTATAGATGCATTACTTAAACATATGCTGGTATTAGAAACTAATAGGTTCGCTAGGGACTCTTTAGTGGAGACTTTGTGTGATTATAACTGGGGAAGGAAATCACTAGAAGAAGTAATCAAATCACTTGAAGGAGTCAAAGTAAAATATCCAAGGAAAATTAATTGGGACCAAGCGTTTAGTTCAGCTATAAGTCAGAATAGTAAGGATAGCAAGGATAGTAAGGATTAACATATGATTAGATCACACCACATAAGAGACAAAATTCATATAGCCGTTTTAGGCGGTAACGGTTTCATTGGTAGGAACATTATTAGGAGACTATCTAATCAATCAAACGTAAGAATATGGTCCTTAGATAAGAGACTTAACGGTGTAACAATAGATACTGAAGGATATGATGCAGTAGTACAGCAAGTACACATGAGCCTCACCAGCTCAGAAGGTATTACAGCCTTTCTTGCTGCTCAAGCCATTGACGTAATAATATATGCTGCTGGATTTGAAGGACCTACAGATGGACTAGGTGATATAGAAAACGATGCTAAATCAATCTTAGCAGCTGTAAATACAATGAATGCATACGCCACTATGCCTTTATTTGAAGATGATGACGTTAGACCTTACTTTTTGTATATATCCTCCTGGAGCGTTTATGGCGAAAATGGTATTGAGAATTCCAATGAAAGTGACGCACTAGTACCAGCAAATTATACGGGTATAGGGAAACTGTATGTAGAAGATACTGTTCAGAAGGTATTGGGAATGTTAAAGGTACCTTACTGTATCCTTAGACCTACTGAAGTATACGGAAGGAAACATCATAACGAATTTAGAAGAAGCAACTACTGGCCAGGATATTTTCATTACTACTTAGATAAGATTGTGAAAAGAGAAGAGGAGATAGAAGTATTCTCACCAAGCACAGAAATAGACCTAATTCATGTAAATTATTTGTCAAAAGTCGTGGTTGATTGTGTAGTAGAGACGCGACAAGGAATTTACAATGTATCTTCTGGGAATACCATTAAGTTGTTTGAATTAGTACAGAAGATTCAAACATATTATGGAGAGACTGCCAGCAAACTAGTACCTAGCAACAGACTTAGAATAGAAAATATGTCTATTGATTCTAAGAAGATTCAACAAATTATACCCTATGAGTCTAGTAGATATAACTTGGATTACTTTATACAGCAGTACTTACCTGTAAGAAAGTTAGAAATTTCTAGGGACATGGCAATTGAACAAATAGTATCAGAACCTAAAGTGTTAGATACTACACCACTGAACGCTAAAAGTATGTATGATAAACGGAAAGAGAAACGTGCTATAGCTTACTCAAATATTAGAGAAGTAGCTGGAGACCAGTTTAAATATATAAGGTATGGTCGATTTCAGGAAAGGGCACAAGAATTATTAGGGTTTGATAAGGAAGAGAGCAAGCTCACACCTGGAGAGCAAAATATTACTACAGGGCAGGCTATAGCTAAGGTAAAGGAGATTTTTAACTTATCAGAAGATCCAATTAAAACTAGTTTCTCTAAAGGAGTCAAGAAAAATGAACTTCCCAAGTAGAGTAACTACATCTAAGGCCAACATACATACTGGTGATACACTATGCTTAACCTGTGAGGTAAATTATTACTACATAACGGAAAATGAACACGCAATTGAGGCAGTTAGAAAGCTACAGAGCATAGTTAAGGATCCAAACTCCATGATAGCTTTCGACATAGAGACAACAGGTTTTAGCCCCTTTACAGATGAGATATTGCTAGCACAAATAGGGACAGTTTATAATGATCAATATATTTTTGACATGCGTAAGATAGATTATAATATAATATTACCACTTCTTATTACTAGTTGTTGGAAAATAGGTCATAATATTAAGTTCGATGCAAAGTTTGCAAAAGTGAAATGGGGAATCTCCATAGAGAGGATGTATGATACCATGCTTGCAGAAATGATAATTAGAGGTGAGGATAAGGGTGGATTCGCATTAGACGCAATCCTTAAGAAGAGATTTGACAGAGAGTTGATTCTCATTAGGAAGGATTTAATGGGAGGATCCAACTTCTCCGAAGAGAATAAAACTAAAACCGCAAAAAAGAAAATGCAACAATCGTTTCTTAACATGGACAAAGATACTGACTTTGATCCAGGTCAGCTTGCTTATGCAGCACACGATGTTGCTAAAGATACAATGTTTCAGTTAGTGACTTGGCAATTATCAAGATTACAAATTCCATGTCCCAGTACTTTATATGATCATCAGGTAACTTCAGCCTCGGAACCTAGGGTCCGGGAACAGTATGAGGAACTCTTTCCACCAACAATGACTTTATGGGATACTGCTTGTTTAGAATTTAAGTTTCTAGAAGTCGTAATAGAATTAGAATTAGATGGTATAGGTTTTGATGTTGATAAACATTCAGAAGTTATGCAACTGGTAGAAAAAGATTATAAAGAATATAAATCTGATTTTTTAAGTTGCATGTCTAATGATGCCTCTCAGAATACTCTATTCGGATATGCAGCTATTAATCCAGACTCTCCAGCACAGATCAAGGATGCACTAAATAGTTTAGGACTTTATGTAGAGAGCACTGGTGCAGATATCTTAGATAATACTATCAAAGCCTTAGAGGAAGGATCAAATCAACACAACGCATTAAAAAATCTTATAGGATATCGAAAAACTTCAAAACTAATAAGTACATATGGTAAACCTTTAATGCAACAGGTAAATCCAGAGACAGGTAGACTACATTACAACATTAAACAGATTTTAAATACAGGTAGGATAAGTACCTCTAAACCTAATTTACAGAATATGCCAGCCAATATAGATTGGAAAATAACATTAGAAGAATCAAAAAACCCAATTACAGTGAAGAAGTTAGCGGATAGAGATGGATTACGAGAATGCTTCATAGCTAAGGAAGGGTATACTTTTCTAATCTATGATTACAGCGCACAAGAGATGCGAATAGCAGCACATATCACCAGAGATCCTGCACTACATACGGCTTTTAAAGAGGGGAAAGATTTACATTCCTTCGCAGCAAGTGAGATGTATCACGAAGATTATGAAAGGTTACATGCATTAGCAAAGTATGATGATTCCATGGAACCAGTGGAAGTGCGGAAACAAAAAGATGATATAATAAGTAAGTTCAATGTAGAGGAAGCAGAGATCATAGGCTTACACAAGATCGCTAAAAAGCAGCGAGGAGCTGGTAAGACTTTGAACTTTGGATCTCTCTATGGATCTGGAGTTAGGAATGTGTCAGAAACTTTGCACATACCTATAGAGGATGCACAAGATATTCAATCAAGATACTGGAAGGTATACTCAGTGATGAAAGATGCAATGGAGAGGTATGGGTTCCTAGCTAATAAGTATGGCTACAGCAATACAATTATGGGAAGAAGGAGATACTACACTTTTCTAAAAGAGAGGATAAACTGGATAAAGGCCGAAATCTCACCCAGTGGAGTAGAGAGACGGATAGTTGACATGAAGATGCACTGGCTACTAGAAAAAGGACCAGTAACTGCGAAGAACATGCGATCCATGAAGGACAAAGTAATTTCCAGATTAGAGTCCGAGATAGCTAGACAAGCTGGAAACCACCATATTCAGGGAACTGCTGCAGACATGACAAAATTAGCTGCGATAGATATACGAAATGCCATAAAAGCTGGAGAATTTGACGCAAAACTAGTAGGACTAATCCATGATGAAGTGATTGTGGAGGTAATAGACTCACAGGCAGCTGAGGTTGAAAAGATCGTTATAGAGAAAATGAATAGAGCAGAAAGTTTTTACTGTCCAACTGTTAAAGCAGCAGTAGAAGGCAAAGAATCACCACACTGGTTGAAATAAATTTAATTTAAGACGGAGAAAAGACATGGATAATAGTATTTTAAAAGATATATTTACAGAGAGAGCAGAAAAAGAGTTAATTAGTATATACCAAGAAAATAGCGTCCCAAAAGCTGAAAGAAGTATATTACTAGATGTAAATTATACTGAAGAATCTGGAGTAGTATTCCAATTAGCCTCGGTTCATGTAGAAGATGATGGTATAGAGGATACTGAACATTTATTTTTTACTAACGAATCTACAGGTATTACAGTATTCCTAGCCAAAAATAAACTAAGTTATTTTAAAGACTTAGAAATAGATTTTGATAGTGTAAAAAGTGACACTGGGGAAGAATCCTTCACCTTCATATTCAAAAGGAAGGACTGACTTGACAACTGTACTTATAGCCTATATACTACAAGTGTATTTTAATACTTAGGAGCAAGCAATCAATGAGTTTAACTACAGCATCACCTACTTCTGTAGATAGACCTGACATAACTAAAAGTCAAGCCAAACCAAAGCTATCCTTTAAAGAAGTTAGAGACTCTCTATTCAAATTCCTAATGCAAGCAGATGTACCTTTCTCGGAAGCAGAGAGAGTACCTCTTAAAACAATACTTACAAGAAAAGAAAAAGTAGATAAGCCCATAAATTACATAGATGATGATGGAAAGATTAGACGTACTTCAATAGTTACTAAAGAAATACCACTAGATAATCATGTTTTTTACAAGATAACTTGTAAATTGAAGGATTTAACTGTAAATAATTTACCAGTATACATCGTTACCGTACCTGTAAAATTCGAAGATTTGTATCAGGGACAAAAAAATAAATTAAAAACACTACGTGAACAACATAATATAATCATATTTGATGAATATGATTGGAAGAAATTAAAGCTAGATATATCAGATAAGAACTGGTTATCTCCTTTAACTAAAGGTGTAATGAAATCTTGGTCACGAATGTTATTTAAAAAGATAGCACAATTAGGTGGAAATATTGAGAGTAAGTATACTTTAAATGATTTATTTACGAGTATAGACAAAAACACCCAACCACAGAAAAGTAATCAATCTATTGAGCAGGTACATAGCCTGCAAATTCAAAGGCTTAAGGTAAAACTGATAGAACAGGATTTAAAGTATAAACAATCTATTACGCTTAAGGATACTCATTGTAGTATACTCAGCGAATTTGTTTCGTTAGATTCAGGATCCTTAGAGTGGATAGAGGAAACACTATCTTGGATTATTAAAGATTGTATTAAAAAAGTAGATCTTAGAAGAACTGTATATAAAGATAAGTTTAGGAAAACTAATGGAGATATAAGTGTCACAAATCCTGAAGCTTTTGCTTCTATAGTGTATGACTTTATAACCAAAACTAAGAAAAAAAAACTTATAGCTCAAAACTTGGGTTATGGAATCTTATTAATACAAGATAAGACAACTTTTCAGACTATTTACCTTTCACTATTCCCGACTAACAGTAAGAAAGTTAAGTCAGTTGGGTTGAGAGGATCTATTACTAAGAGTAATTCGTTAGTATTTGGGCTGGATATTTATTTTTCAAAATGTAAAAGCACTTCAACTAGTATTGATGGATTTATAATGTTGACACAGACGTGTAATAAGGGGTATAATTATTCTAATAACTATAGAATGCCTATACCTATAAATAAAAATAATAAATGTAACTTATGGAGTAAGATATAATGCAGGAAAAATCAGCCAGTTTAGGTGTACAAGAAACAGCAGAAACAGCAGAAGAGTTAGCAGAAGAGGCTACTAAGCCAAAAACTCCTAGGGAGTTTATTAAAAAAGAAGACTTCGTAGCTGAGATGTCTGAAAGACTACTTCTGAGTAAAAATGAAACTATTTACCATAAAGTTTTAGATAGAATAGTGGATAGTGGTAATTTTGATATTACCTTAGAGAAATATGTAGATAAAAATTTTAGCAGTATCCTTAGAGACTTTCCTGACTTAAAAGACTTGTATATCTTTGTACGAAAGGAAAAATGTAGAAGGGATAGGAATAATAGGAAAAATAGGAGACGTAAGTAATGCCTAAGAAAAAAGCTTCAAAAACAATTACTGAAGGTAAAATAAATAAAGCTGGAGTAAATCCAGAACCTCAGGAACCAAAGCCAGAGATTACTGCTAAAGGACAAACAATAAAACCTGGAAAGTCTGTTACAAAAACTCCAATAGTAGAGGAAGTAGCAGAAGAAGCAGTAGAGAATGAGAAAAAGTTAGCCTTCCAAAATGAAGACATGTTGGACGAAGCTCTTAAAATGCTTTCCGAGGCAGTTAAAAATTCTAGAGAGGGAGGATTTTCTAAGAAGGAATTTAGTTTTCATGAATTAAATTTTTTAATGAATATTGTTAATTTTTCTAAATCTCAGATTATAAGAACTAAACAAATAGCAGAAACATATGATAATAGAAATTCTCAAGCTAGACAGAACTTGGAAGCCTTAAAAGATTTCTTAAATTTTAAATTGGAAGTGTGATGTTAAAACAAAAAGCTATAATAGATGGAATACCTATAATGCTAAATAAAGTAGAAACTTCAGATGAGTATAGAGAGGGAGCAAGAGCATCTGGAAACACCTTATCAAGTAATGAGGGTTACATGTTTCAATATGATACAGCAATGAAACTTCAATTTGAAAATACTGGAGTACCTTATGATTTAAGAGTTCTATATCTACTCAACATGATAGACACTGAAGATGTTCAGCAGGGAGTGGTTATGGAAAGTGTAGATATGAACAAGAACAGTGCAAAAATAGTATTTCCAATGTATGGAGTTTACACAGTAGCAGTAGAACTTCGTAAGGATTTCTGTGACACTAATAAAATAGGAAAAGGGTCTATAATAACTTTAAAGGATGCTTAATTAAATATGTTTGTAACCAAAGTTAAGTACTTAAATAAACCACTAAATAAGATTAAACCACCCAGACCTGGAGACCTTGGAATTGATATTTATGCAGACGCAAATATAGATATGGTTCCGGGTGACGTGACTCTAGTACCTACGGGTATAGCTATACAACCTCCTACTGGTTATTGGTTTCAAATCATTGATAGATCTTCTGTATCTAAGTATGCACATGTGATGGCCGGAGTACTTGATCCAAATTATCGCGGAGAAATTTTTGTAAGGCTAAAATGCAATAAAGCAAGCAATAAACTACCCTTCTTTAAAATAAACAGGGGAGATAAAATAGCCCAATTAGTTTTAAGGAAGGATAATACAGGTAAGATTCTACTTTTAGAAGTAGATAAGTTAGATGAATCTATTAGAGGGTCCGCAGGCTTTGGGAGTACAGGTAAATGAGAGATCCAGAAAGAATAGATAAAATACTAAGCTTGTTAGAGGAACGTTGGAAATCTCAGCCAGATTTGAGGTTGGGTCAGATACTTATAAATTTAATGAGACAGAAGAAGAAGAACTTAATAGCACCTGAAGTATTTTACTTTGAAGATTCAAAATTGTTGGAGATTTTAGAATGCCTAATGAAGACTTCGAAAGAATAGACCTAGTTCTTGCAACAGTGAGAGAGGTATGGAGACAACGACCTGATAAAAGGTTTGGACAGTTATTGACTGATATAGACTGTGACTCTAAAGTACCTGATCTATTTTTCCTTAACGATTTTGATTTATTAAAGATATTAGATACTCAGTATAGGGAATTTAAAGTTTTAGAGGCCAAAGCCAAGGAGAAGAAGAATGTATAAATTAGGATTACTATTAAAAATATCTGCTAGCTTTGTTATAGATTTAGCAGGATTTTGGAGAAAATTTTTACATAATTTTGCAATGATAGTACTTGATATTGCTGTTATAATCTTTTGTGTAACTTACTTTTTACATGCTATGGGAGCCTAAAATGTTTGGTAAAACAGAAGTTAAAGAGACAAAAAAAGAGAAACTAATGGTTTATATAGCTCATCCGGTGTCTGGAGATATTTCTGGTAATATTGATCGTGTAAAAGATATATGTGAGGAAATACATAAAAATTCTCCAAATATTATCCCATTAGCTCCCTACATAGTCCCACTTCTTTATTTAGATGATAACATTCCAGAAGAGAGAAGATTGGGAATAGAAGCAAACAAGGCAATGTTTAGACGAGGAGGCTTTGACGAGCTTTGGCTTTACGGTGATAAGGTATCTGGAGGTATGCGTGAAGAAGTAGAACTCTGTGTAGAACTTGGAGTACCAGTTCTATGTGGTAGCAGTGAGCTTACTGGTGAACTAATGCACTTTAAACTAACTGGTAAATGGTCAGATGAAGAATAAAAACCTAAAACTATACGTATGGGAAGATGTTCTCTGGGACTGGAAAGCAGGAATAATGTTCGCTTTGGCAGAGAGCGTTGAACAGGCGAGAGAAATTTTGTTGAGAAGATATCCTGATAGTTTTAGTGTATCCGAAGATATTACCAAAGAACCTACAATTTATAACTCTCCCACAGGTTTTGCACAGTGGGGAAGTCAGTAAGTGTATAGCACTTAGTTAATACTTAGAAATTGAAAAAGTTCCCCCTGAGAGATTTGAACTCCCACAAACTGGTTAAAAGCCAGGTATGCTACCGTTACATTAAGAGGGAATAATTGGCACCCTAGGAAGGACTTGCACCTTCATCTCTCAGTTCGTAGCTGAGTGTTTTATCTGATTATACTACCAGGGCAAAGGGTGTGACCATCGGGATTTGAACCCGAATCACCTGATTCACAGTCAGGCACTTTAACCAGTTAAGTTATGGTCACCATATAAAGCACTGCAGGAAGGACTCGAACCTTCATATTGTCTCGTTAGAAGCGAGATGCCTATCCAGTTAGACTACTGCAGCAAAATGCTATAATGTATAGAATCTTAGACAGTATAGCAGATAATGTCTAGTATTCTATACATTAAGTTGGTATAATGTAAAGAATAGTTTACTTTAAAAAGTAGGGAGGCCGGACTTGAACCCGTAACCATTCGGATACGAGCCGAGTGCTCCAACCATTGAGCTATCTCCCTAAAAGAACGGCTGTACGGGAATCGAACCCGGCAAAGAGATCGACAGTCTCCTAGTCTACCATTAACCTATACAGCCAAATTTATTTACTTAATTACTTCTACCCTAATTGAATTGTTTGTTTGATTATATTGTAGACGCAAAGCGTCTTTTATGGCGGTTATGGAACCGCTTTATATCGAATAGTATATGTTTTAGAGTTGATATTAACATAACAAATAGATCATAGTACAAATAAAAATTAATGTCAAATATTATATTAAAAATATTACTTCTATACTATATATATAAAGAATAGATAATAAATACGAGGAATTATATTATGATTAGATTAACAAATGAAAGTAATGTTTTACATTATCAATCTGAGGTATTAACCAGGAGTACCTCTACTTCGGAAATTCAATATTATTTTAATCATAATTTTGGTAAAAGAGTGCAACTTATAAGAATGTTCACGGGTAATGTAGGAAATGATCCTGAAACACAGTTTAGATCTTTTGAAGATCAGCAGCAAAGTTCCAATGGTTCTGTAACTGGTTGGAGAGAATTAACTAATAGTTCAGATATTAATACTATTAGAGTAGGTACTAGAAGAATAAGTTCCTCCCCATCTGATTCAGCATTTTATTTTGAATGCTTTGCTTTTTAGTATTATTTAATAAAGACTTTATCTTTCAAAGCTTCAGGTAACTGATTATAAACTTGCTGGATTAGCTTTTCATATTCAGCAAGTAATATTTGTCCTTTTAATTTAGTAGTTGAAATCATCACCCATTTCTTTTTATATTCAGACTCTTTAAGTGCTATAGGTTGTCTATCTGGTCCTATAAATATTTGTTCACCTTCTATTAATCCTTTATAAGTTACTCGATCAAGGTCATATTCTCTCGCTGTGGCTAGATCTTCATCATCTGGGTCCAGGGTATAAGATAGCATGTAATCGTCCAGTACGCTTAAATGTGGTGTATCCTCAGCTGTTTCTAAGCATTGTTTGATTAATTGGAATATATCCATACTTATATTATAGTACACTATGGTACATATAATACATGGTAACTTGACATTTATCTTTAAATTATGTATTAATATATTACTAGCTTATTTTGTAATAACTAATGAATACATTGAGTGAGGAACATATGATTAGTAGAAGAGCAAAATTAGATCCTAATAATATAACTAAAGTATTAAAGAAAGATAACCCAGAGAAGCATGTAATAAGTGGGTTTATAGATGTAAACACTGAAGAGGTTGTATTATGTATGGGAAATAGTTCCTTGCTTGAAGTACCCTTTAGTTATTTTAAGGAGAGTGTGGAAGGTATATCACCTAATTTTGGTCAGTTTTCTATTAATGACTATGGTACATGTATTATATTCGGAGATTATCATGTACTCGTTGAGACTTTATTACCAAAATAAATGGAGCTGAAGCTGAGAGTTGAGTTAGCTATTAGTAGCTTTTACCTTGTTTGTATCGTAATCTCCTAGTGTGCCTGCCTTTACCTTTATTTTTGTTTTTATATGTATTAGTTTGTGCATCACAATTACAACAGAGCAATCTAATATTTTCTAAACTATGATCATAAGGGTTTCCATTTATATGATCTAAAACTACAGGTCCTGGCCGTCCATTCCATCCGGTTACTTCACATTGAAAACACTTGTTTCCATGTTTCTCCAGTAAATACTGTCTGGCCAACCTAGTTGAGGAGCATAAAAGAAAGTAACTCCTATTACAGAAGTTCCTTCACTTACCTAAGTACATACCTGATTTGGGGAAAGTTTTTCCACATTGTTTACAGACTTTAAGTTTGGACATTTAACTATTATATTATAAATACTAAGTAATGTCAAATAATTAGCTCGAATTCGGCCACGATCCGAAAATTCTGGATTACAAAACCAGTGTATTGCCCACTTATACTATTCGAGCAGGAGTCCTGGAAGCCAGATTCGAACTGACGCATTCTGATTGGAAGTCAGACAGGCTAACCATTAACCTCATTCCAGGATATTATTTTTTAAATGTTTTACCAGGATCTCTAGTCCCGCAAAACTTACACTTCCTCCCCTTTCCTACTAAAGCTCTATCACATGTGCAATAGAATATACCTAACTTAGGAGTCTGTACCTTCTCCCTGTTAGTTTTCTTGTACTCTACTTCCTCATCCATTTGTTGTATTCCTCCTTAGCTTCTTTCTTTTCTTTCTCTATATACTCTTCTATAGATACTCCATAAAAATCAGCCCAGAATCCAACGTTACTTAGATGACATAAGTTACCATCCTTTAGATAAGTAAATCTAAAAGTACAATCTCTACTACTATCCCAAACATTACTAACTTCTCTAACTAATTTAGGTAGGAAATCTTCCTTCTGTTTCTGTAAGAGTACCTTATTAGCTCTTCTTAGTTTACGATTGTAGTTCCTTCTCCACCACTTATCACTACCACCGTGTCTGATGATAGGTTTTTTTCTACGTGATCTACTCATGTAACAAACTCCAAATACGATCATATTAGTACCGCCAGTATCCAGATTAAATTTTAAACTTATTTGTTAGATGGATCCTGACAGTTTACACTTAATGTGTGCCAGTTCCCGAGGTGATTCCTGTACCGTTGAATACGGCAAAGTCAAAAGATATGTTACAAATAGATAACATCATAAATGTACTATAGTACAGATATTAACGTATGTCAAGAAATATTTAACTTGGTAATGTACTATAGAATATTAAAAGAAATTTTAATATGAGGGAATAATAATAATTATGTCAAATTATAAAGTAGATCCACAAGTAACACCTGAATCTAGAGTAATTCAGCGAGGAGAGGAACTATTAGCTGTTGGAGGTAGATACCGAGATTCAGAGGCAGTTACAAGTTCTGGAGCTACAAGTTCTGGAGCTGCAGCAGATGAGTGGTACAAATATCCTCCTCAGGATGCTGTAGACTTTAATAATCAAATACTTAGTCAATTACCAAACCCCACCACAGACTCTGAAGCTGCAACTAAGTTATATGTAGATCAGTTAATAGCTTCAGTAGAGGCTGGAGAATACTCAAGTATTTTACAAGACATTGAGGAACTAAGATTTGAGATACCAGACGTTATCTTAACCACTACTGGATCAAATGATTTAAATTTGGCAATTAACTCGCTTACTGATGACCAAGTACTTGAAGTTAGGACAAGTGCTACTTATAGTCCAATTACTATACCCTCAGGAGTAGAATTTAAAGTAAAGGTAACAGATGGATATTTTCCAGTTATTACAGGTCAGCAATGTATTCAAGTAGAAGATGGGGCAGCTGATATCTTACTGAGTAGCTTAATACTAGAAGATTGCACTACCTCCTACCAGAATGGTAAAGGCTCCGCAATAACATTTAAAGACAATCATTCTAAAGCTAATGATTTAATATTTCACAATATTACTATAAGAAATGCCCAGGGCAGTGCAATACTATTAGCCTACTATAATGGATCAGATTATGCAACTGCACCTTCTATATCTGAAATGAGTAGTAATATCTCCATTATTGACTGTCACTTACATAAGGCCACTACAGATAAGATAGAAGGAGCAGCTATCTGTTTAAGAGGTTCTAACTCTGCGTTTATAAAGAATTGTTTTATTGATTCTGCAAGTCTGGGCAGAGGTCTTCATTTACAGAATTCAATTAACATGCTAGTAGAAGATTGTTACATTAATAATTGTGATGATGGTAATGGAGGCGAAGGGATAAAGTTAGATCAGTTAGGAACTATTTCTGGCTACAGAAACTCAGCAATAATTAGAAGAAATAGGGTCAAACGCTGCATTGAAGGTATAGATATAGATGATGTCACTAGTGTTAGTATTCTCCAAGATAACCTAGTTTCTGAGTGTTCGGGTGAGGGTATATCTTTAGACGGTGGCAGTGCTAATGGAATGGCAGCGATAATCGGTAATACTTGTTATAACTGTAATAGAGGTATAAGACTTGAGAATGGTTCTGTATGTAACTTAAAGAAAAATGTTTGTTATAATAATACCGTAGATTACTTAATTGAGAATGGGTATACTTTAGATGATAGTAATACCACTTCTTTAAATGATACTTTTATAGAGAGTTTTGCTTCTATTACTATTAATGATTCTACAGTATCAGGATCTACAGTAAAAGATGCCTTAGACGTTCTAGTTACACCTAGTGCAGGTATCACAGGGGAAAGACCTGGATTACCTCTATTAGGAGAACTCTACTTTGATACTACTTTAGGATTACCAATTTGGTATAGTGGTAGTAATTGGGTAACAGCCTCAGGAATAATTGCTTAAAAGTCAAGAAATAGCATAAAATACGTATTTGACTTAGTATTAAATATATGTTAAACTAATATTAATAATAACTTATAAATACATAAGGACATACAATGCTGGAAAAGGACAGAGACGAAATGAAACTCTCTTTTGAAAAGTTAAGACAATTAGCCAGGGTAGAGAATAAATATCTCAAATGTTTAGGGTATGATAAGACCATCTCACCAGACGATCATGAATTGAAGGATGAAGTTACTTTAAATATATTCAGTAGATGTGTCTGGATTTTAGTAGATAGGCCAGCAGATTAATGAAAATCCTCATTTGACTTGTTATCAACATATTTATCGAACTGTTCGTAGAAGTAGCGTTCATTTTCTTTCATAACTGCTTCTAATCTTTTAGATTTTCTTCTTAAAGTTAGTTCAGACCTTAATAACCTACATGTAAGCACCAAATTTATAGTCACAGACGTAAATAAGATAAGTATTAATATTAGTATTACTGGATCCATATTTAATTACTTCTTATATATTTTAAAATTATTACAGCCTATTACTGTTTTGAAGACTTTTACTTTACTTCCCATTAATACTATGCAGTTATTTCTTGGTTCAAAGATTAATACATCCCCAACCAGAGCGAACTTTCCTGTAGGTTTGCCTTTCTTTAGTATCTCTATTCTTTTAGTGGTTATTGATAGTAATTTACCTTCTCTGGGAGTTACTTCTACTATTTCCCAGGTTTTAACTTTTTTCCCTTGCAGACTTACTTCTTTTTCTTTGAAGTGTATACTTGCAAATAGGTATGTTTTACCAGGCTTTAACTTTGAATAGTCTTTAGGTTTTATTTTCTTCATTTTAGTTACTTGTATAATAAAAAAGCTGGCCCGTTCCTAGGTTGAGCTTACACCTACAGCCATCGGTGGTGATGTTACGTACAGAGCACATAAACGAACCATTAAACCCAGTAGTTAAGAGACAGTAGCATCTTTATTTTTTTGTCGTTACGAGTGTTTCCTCTACTGTGAGTCGGCACTCCCTAGGCATATTATATAGGATTTTTATTTAGATAGCAAGTACTATTGACAAAACTATTGTATATTGGTAAGCTGCTACTTATAGTGAATTTTTTAAGGAGACTGATAGATGCTTACTAAATTACCAACTAAAAAACAACTAGAGACCAGTTACTTAATTGAGCTTAAAAGTAAAAAAGCTATAGCAAAAAAATATTCTATTACAACTTACAGAGTAGAAAAGCTATTTGAAAAATATAATATGAAGTTTAGATCCTTTAAGGAATGCTATGATCTTGGAATGATTAATACAAGAAAGTATAAGAAAATAGACTTAGATAAGTTTAAGAAAATTGATAATAAGGACTTAGCTTACGTATTAGGTTACCTAGCTTGGGCAGGATCGATCCTTAAGACTAGTACTTCAGAAAGTATGATAATAACTTCTTCTATAAAAGATAAAGAGTACTTAGTAAAGTTAAAAAAATGTTTAAAGATAGATAATAAATTTAGTTACCGTACTCAAACAGTAAATGGACGTGAATATGGTAAATTTTTTCTTACTATAAGCCAACAAGGAATAAGAGAAGCACTTAATAAGTGGCACTATGGTAGTAGAAATGTAAACATGTTAGACTTCCCACCTTTAATGCCAAAGAAACTACTACCACATTACTTGAGAGGGTATTTTGAAAGACATGGAGGTTTCTGTAAGAATTTAACAGAACCTGAACCTGGATTTCTATCCATGAGTGGACCTACTATTAAATTTGTCACTCAGTTTTCAGAAGTACTAAAGGATTTAGGAATATATAATACCATCCTAGAAAATACTAGTACGAAGCAATCTACTGTATGTAGGGTAAGAGTTATGACAGTAGACATGATTAAGTTTGCAGAAATTCTATATCCAGAAGTAGATCTTGAATCATCTATTTTTCCAGAAGATACTAAAGCTAAGAAATTATTTAAGTCTGTTAGATATTGGAACTCAAAGAAAGAGTTAATAAAAGCTAAACAAGTCTTCAGACCTTTAGTGGAGGCACACGGAACAGAAGTTTCTACTATGCTTATAGATGAAGGACTTTCTTATGAGGAGATAAGCGAAGACTTAGATATTCCTTTTAAGTATGTTAAAGAGTATATACAATCTAAGGTACTAGTAGAGGATTAAAAAAAGTATCTCCAGCCGGAATCGAACCGACATTATCTGATAGAAAGTCAGATGTCCTACCGTTAGACGATGGAGACATGTGGTGGGAGAAGAGGGATTCGAACCCCCTGTGTTTCTTTGTGCTGGTTTTACAGACCAGTGCCACTCCACCATCGTGACCGTTCTCCCGTGGAAACTCCTCTGGGGATTGAACCCAGGACTAGAGGTTTGCAATCTCTCGTCTTACCACTTGACCAAGGAGTCATATAAAAGTGCCGAAGGAGGGGGTCGAACCCTCACGCCCTTTCGGGCACTAGCTTCTAAGACTAGCGTGTCTACCAATTCCACCACCTCGGCATAAGTACTAGATATAGGAGTCGAACCTATACACCATTTCTGGCCTCAGGGTTTGAGCCTAATGTGTCTACCAATTCCACCAATCTAGTATGGTGCCCAGAGCAGGACTCGAACCTGTACGTCATTGCTGACACTGAGGCTTAAACTCAGCGTGTCTACCAATTCCACCACCTGGGCTAATAAAAAACAAAAACTAAATACACTTATCTCCTTCCCATAAAACTGGGCCAGAAGTGCGTTTAGTTTTATGTGAAGTTTACCTTATTTTAGATATAGATATTCGAGTTCCTCTAGATAAGAGGTACATAAAGAAGTGTATAAAGAAATCATTCTTGTAATCATATACTCACTATAGTACAGGTAATGATAAAAGTCAAGAATTAATTAATTAATTAATTTTATTAGCATTGATTATATTAATAGTTTGACATACAATCAAAGGATGGGTATACTGTTTTCTATAGGAATATTTAATAAGAAGGAGAAGTAGGAGCAGTATGTTGTTTATTAAAAGAATAAGAAAAGTCTTATTTGGAACTAAAGGAGAAGTCAAAGTGGAAACTGCCTCTACCCGGACAATGTTGAAATTCAAATCAAAGCATTGTGTGAAGAGAAAAGAAACAAAAATAGCAAGAGCTAGGAGATTGTTAACCAGAGACAAGTTGTTTAAATTGTACATAATAGAAGGCAAGACTCAGAAAGAGATAGCAGTAAGGTATAGAATAGATACTAAAGCTTTAAGGACTATCTTTGGGAGTACTGGCATTCAGGCTAGAAGGAAGGGAAGACCTAATAAAACTAGTATTGCATTATGTACTAAAAGAGTAAATAAGGTTACTAAGTCAGAGGAAGAAGATAATTTTATAATTGAGGTTTAAGTTTCATGTTTAAGTACTTATATATAATACTACTAACTTTTTTGTGTAGTTGTTCAGTTTCCAATAACTTTGGCATAACTATAGAAAATGATATTGTGGGGGGGAGTGATAAAAACTACACACATGGAACTATCTTAACTAATTCAGTAGGCTATGCTAAAGCCACCAAGAAACTGAGACAAGCTGCGAGATTTTTACCCGCTATTAGAATATACGATAATGACCCTGATAAACTAACCAGAATTAAAACAAGGTTTGGGCAAGAGATTCATACCCCAAGTGATATAGGGGTAGTGGAGCTAATAGAAAACAATAACCCCTATGCAGGATTATTGTTTACACAGTTAACTAGAGTAAACGCTGATGCCGACTTTAGAATAGAGACCTCCTTAACTATAGGATTGGTGGGTAAGTATTCTTTTTCTGAACATGCACAGAAATTTGTACATAATGACCTAGGCAAGGGGAAAGACCCTAAAGGTTGGGATCATCAGCTACCTCATGAGCTAGTACTAAACTTAGAGTATCTTAGAAGTAAGAAGTTTGTTTATGGAAGATTTATAGATAGAGTATCTGAAATACGGTTTAGGTCAGGTAATATTTACACTGATTTTAATTATAAAAATTTGTTTAGAGTAGGAAGAAACTTACCTCAACTAGATGGAAGCCACACTGAGAGAGTATCAGCATATGCTTTTGGTGGAACTAACATAGCTTTAGTAGGTAGGAATATATTCTATGATGGAACTTTGTTTAGAAAAAGTCATAGTGTAGATACTAAACATTTTGTAAGTAGTCTGCATACTGGAGTCGGACTGGAATATTTAGGATACTCAGTTAAATTTAATGTTATAGGATCTACTAGGCAGTATTCAGAGCAAGAAGATAGGTTTTCTATTTATGGTGGGTTAGTTTTCGGGGCAGATTGGTAATGAAAAAAGTGATTATAGGTAAAGAATTAAGGGAAGTTACCATCTATAGATATATATGTGAAGTCTGCAAAAGAGAATATGACACTGAAGAAGAGGCCAAAGAGTGTACGGACTTATGTAGATTTACTAACTGTGAACATGACGAAATTAATTATAGTTTATATGGATTTTCCGGATCCTTTAACGAAGATCTAGACATAGTTGAACACCCAAGTCTATCAATTGAAGGAGAGTGTTCTCGATGTGGAGCAGCCATTAGTGAAGTTAGGATAGAAGGTAAGAAGTATATACAGCTATTCCTGGCGAAGATACAACCTATAGCAGAACAGTATAAGAAGTTCTCAATCTATAAAACAAAAGAGGAAGACTTTGAATGAAAACAGAAAGAATAAAAGTACCAGTAACTGAATATGTAATTGAGTATGAATGTATCTTTTGTGGTAAGAAGTCTTTAAGTCCTAAAGATATAGAGGAGTGTGAGTCATTATGTAGGCAGAAAGATTGCAAACATTACTGTACAAAGGTAGTAATAGAGGAATTCCCAGGACGTTCTTATGATGTAGACGATCATGAACCCGGATATCTGTACCTGTTAGAGAAGTGCAGTAACTGTAATAAGGTAATATCAGATAAGAAGATGGACTTATGTTGTTCTCGTAAGTTTTTTAGAGAAGTATATGAGTTAGCAGATGATTTTGTAATTTGTGGATGTAAGGAAAACAATGAAGAAGAAACTAGTTAAGACAATTGAAAGGACGGTGAAGTATGACGTTTACGAGTATATCTGTGATATTTGTAGTAAGTCCTATAAACAAGAGCATGAGGCCGGAGTATGTGAAAGAGCCTGTGAGATAGAAGCCTGTAAGCATGAGAATCTAGATTATGACCCAGATATCGAACACGTCAAAAGAGAGGATTATGATTCCTGTCAAGGAGACTTTATTGGTCCCCGCATTCACTTCTATGTTCGTTGTAAGGATTGTGGTAAGCATATTAGTAAAGTAGAGACTCATGATCCGGAATTTATTAGTAAGTTAGTAAAAGAGTTGTATGACAAGGTATATAAACATGTTAATGGTAAGTAGGTTGCAGCTTTGTACTTATAATGTTATAATAGGTATAGAATTTTTACTTAATAACAGGATTTAATATGAGTAAGAATCCGAATATTTTAGACAAATGATTGAAACTGGACAAATAATAGGTAAATGGACGGTAGTTAGTAAAGCCAGGGATAAGAGCGCCAGTGGAAACCTTTATTGGACATGTAAATGTAGTTGTGGTACAGAAAGCACAGTCCTAGGATCAGCTTTATCGAGAGGCATGAGTACACAATGTGTAAAGTGTAAACACGAAGAACAGAGGTTAAAATTAATAGGGAAATCTTTCTACAATTGGACAGTTTTAGAGAGAACTAGAAGTTCGACAACAAAGACAAGACGATCTTGGTATCTATGTAAATGCAGTTGTGGTCTAGAAAAGGAAATATCAATTGATACTTTGAAGACTTACAATGGAAAAGCCTCTAGAAGAAGTAGTAGTACCTACTGCGAGACTTGTGATAACCTTTCTAAAGTAATTAGGTATAAATCTGTTATTGATCTATCTGGAAAAGTGTTTGGAGATTTGGTAGTCTTGTATAATGTTGAGGATCATGTATTTAAAAGTGGAAAACGTGAACTTAAGTGGATGTGTAGGTGTACATGTGGTAATGAGCAGGCATATATAGGTTGCAATCTTAGGCAGGGACTAATTAAAAAGTGTTCAAGGTGTTCACAAAGTTTGAGACCTTCTACTAAGGCTAAAGCTTGGGAGTCAGAATTTAGAGCGTATATAGCTTCAAACTATAGAAGACGTAACAAGCTTTTTAACAATACTACTTTTGATCTAACTTTGGAGGAGTTCAAAACCATAGCCTCTTCAAAGTGTTATTACTGTGGAAACTCTCCGCAAACTAAGCTCAGGTCAGGAAAAGGACTATTTAGGAATAGTATAGATAGACTAGACAATACTAAGGGTTATTACTTAGATAACTGTGTACCAGCTTGCAAAACTTGTAATATGATGAAAAAGGATCATACCTTTGAAATTTTTCTAGATCAGATATCTAGAATATATTTACATTTATATACTAAACATGGAGAAAACTAATGAGTAAAAAGGTCAACATATTAGATAAATCTGTGGCATATTTAGCGGGACCTATTGATATGTCTGAGGATTATGGAGTGTCTTATAGACAAGAAATTATAGAAGAAACTAAGAAACGAGGTATAGGTATCAAATTCCTAGACCCAACTCATAAGTTAGAAGCTCTTACACCTGACGTAGGAGAGGAGCAGGAAGCTATTCGAACATTAAAGAAGAACAGAAGCTGGACAAAACTTAGAAGATTAATGAGAAAAATTGTACGCTCGGATTTGAGACAAGTAGATATCTCTGACTTCTTAATAGTTATGGTAGATACTAGCATTCATATGTGTGGAACGTACCATGAACTAATACTTGCAGATCAGCAGAAGAAGCCTGTACTAGTTATCGTGAAAGGGGGTAAAACAAAAGCATCCTCTTGGTTATTTGGAATTATAGATCCTAAGTTCATGTTTGACAATGTAGTTGACTGTATAGACTATTTAGATGAGGTTAATAGAGGTAAAGTAGAACTTAACCATCGTTGGGTACTTTTCAGACAGGAACTTTTAAGAGATGAGTAGATATAAGATAAGAAGAGTAACTAGAGATAAATTCATAGAGATTCTGCTCTTTGGTAATTCTTTTTGGATAAAGGAAACTAAGGAAGGTGCTAAGTATAAAGCTATACTACGTACTGAATTCTATAATGGAGCACATATAGATAGAAGATCTTTAGAAAGAAAAGACTTAATAAAGTTTGGGTTTTCAGAGGAAAGCTTAGGAGGAGTTAACAATTTCTTAGCTCTAGTGGATTACGAAGACAGGTTGGCAGACTGTTATGGGTGTACTATCTTTTCAAGAACATTAAAAGACTTCGTTGAAGGTACTGCTAAAATCTATTATAGGAATAGAGAGCTGAGACTTATAGATTTATGACGTAAAAATAGCCCAGTTAAAGTTAATTAACCAGGCTATAGAGATTATAAATTATCCGTAAATACGAACAATAAACTTACCTGCGAACGTATAAGCGTTAGGTTTGTGAACTCTAACTACATTAGGATCTCTTGTTTGTGTTAGGTATGGGCCAGGAATTTCATCACCTTCACCATCTAGTAGTGTAGGAAAACCTTCTACCTCACCTTCAACTCCTAAAAATTGAATGCTATCAGGACATTGTCCAATATTATGTGCAACCTCTACGAAACTAGCTTCATCAGCTGCGAAATCCGTTGCTACTCCATCAAATAATAATGCCATTATATATTACCTCTTTAAAAATATTTTTATACAAGTATACTACATTATAAGATAGTACATTTTCAGAGATTGTTATTAGTTGTTTTTAGATAATTGTTTATATAAGTACTTGACTTTCCTAACATATATGCCAGTTTCTTTAATTGGAGGAATCTTATTGTACTTTCCTACTATTGTAGGACCTGCGTTGTACGCTGCTAGGGTAAGGTCTAGATTACCAAATCTGGTGAATAGTTCCCTCAAATACTTAGTACCACCTTCAATTGATTGCTCAGGATCTTTCCTGTCTGTTACGTTTAAATACTTGGCAGTAAGTGGCATGAGCTGCATCAACCCGCTAGCCCCTCTGTGAGAGCCTACAGCTGGATTATATTTAGATTCCACTATGATGATTGATCTGATTAAATCGGGGTCTATAGAGTGAATTTGAGACGATTTGAGTACATATCTATCATACTTTAGGAAGTTACTTACATCAAAGGTGACTTCGTTACTGAGTTTTAATATCTGATATTTATTTATATGGCAATCAAAGATTTCAGGAACCTGGTAGGTTGTTGATAACATTATAAATAATATCTCTATGAAATTAAACATATTTGTAGTATACTATTAAAAGTACTATATATCAAGTAGTACAATGCGTACATGTTAGTCGTGACGGCTTTGGACCTGTAATTAGTCACTTACGGGTCCTTTTTTATAAAGTAGAAACAGAGGACTTGTAAGTCCGTGTGTGTTTTAGATAGTTGACAAAGTATAATATTGTAGATACTTAACTAAAAAGTTGAATGTTAACTTTGTGTACTATATTATAAGTATATCTAGAGAAAAATTTAGCATAGAAGAGTGGTAAATGTCAAATTATAAAGTAGATCCACAAGTAACACCTGAATCAAGTATAATTAAGGTAGGGAAGGACTTGATAGCTGTAGCTGGAAGGTATTCTGATTCAGAAATAGTTGTACCCTCTGGAGGAGCTGCAGAGGATTGGTACCTATATAAACCACAAAGTCCAGTGGATTTTAATAATCAATCTTTGATTAATTTACCCACTCCAAGTGGGCAGAATGATGCCACAACTAAAACTGTATGTAGACGAATTGGTGGCCTCAACAAGCTCTATGCTTGAGACTGACATAGAAGACAATAAATTTTATAATAATATGGCAATAGTTGTGGTAGAGGGTAAGAGATGGGAAACTGTCAACCTATCGATTCCGGCTTATACTGCCGATTTTCAAGTTATACAACAAAGAAATTTTGCTGATGAAGGGGAGTTAGATTTAACACTCTCCGCTGGTACTTCAACTACTCAGATGGTTGTTGAGGGGAAGGTGTGGTATCAGTTAGGACTTATTGTTGGTACTGGTTTAAGCCACGGTAATACAGGTCTTACAAGTATCCTAACTAGGTCGGTGATACAAGGTAAGTTGCCTGTAGGAGCTGTAGTTCATAATATAACAAGAGATACCTGGAGCTATATTACTTCATATATCAACAGTAAGCAAGCAAATACAACGATGGTATCAGGAACTGCAACACATCAAACTAACGACATTTTTGAATTCCATGAACCACCGGATGAGTTTAATGTTCGTAATGTTACTCAGGCAGTATGGCGCGGGATAACTAATTATAATTATACCTTTCCTGATACTCTAGTTCATAATGGCATTACTGGACAAGTACCGGGGCAGGTAGTTAATATCTATCGAGGTGGGGCAGGATGGCAATGGGATGAAAAGGGTTTTAATACTATGATTGCTTTTCCTACGGAGACCTCAGATCCACCTAGTACTACACAGATAAATATTTTTAATAAATCGGATTATGCACTTAATTTCTTAATAAAATGGAGAATATAACATGAAAGCAATTTATGTTACATATGCAACAGAAGACTATACTACTGATACTCAAGACTACAGTGTTGGACAAGTAGTGAATGTTCAAGTAAAAACTTTAGGACTTGCTCCAAAGGTAGCAGACTGGCCTAGGACTTCTTGGCAGTCAGTGGTTAGATACTCTAAAGAAGTGGAAGATTTGACAAGATATAAATGGCTATATCTTTTGTCCACAGGAGTAATAAATGGAAATCGAGACTTAATGATTGGGGATAGAACTGCCTTACAGGAAGATACAGAGAATAGTGTTAGATGTGTACATAAAATAGAAGATGAGTAAAGTAGATTTCTTATATAACACTTTTTGTCATAGAAAAGATGCCTATTGTTTAATGACTCCGCATCCTTGGCAGAGGGATGCTTCTGGGAGATTAAGGGAGAACTACTATGAAAGAGTATATGCTCCACTTACTAAAGAATTAATCGAGAAACATCTAGCAGGGAAGATAACCTTGGGTGTCTTTCCAACTGAACTTTCAACACAGACAGTTAAGTTCCTATGTTTTGATGTAGATGATATAAGAGAGGAGTACTTAGTTAAAGCATTTTTCTGGGCTAAACAGATACATAGTAATATACTTATAGAAAAAAGCGGAGCACCAGATAGGTACCATGTTTGGGTGTTGTTTGATAAAGCTATATCCTTAAAGGAAGCTAGAAGTTATTTTATAGGTAAAGATCAAACAGGAATGGATTTCTTCCCAAACCAAGATAAGGTAACCAATGATTTTTACTATGAATTACCCATTAAATTACCTTTAGGGTATCATCAAAAAGCCAAAAATTGGTCGTGTTTCGTCAACGATTTAAGTATTCTTACCTAAATAGCTATCAAATTATAATTCCTAAATTTTGTTTTGTTATTTTTTTCTTTTTGATTTCTTGAAGAAAGAAAAAAGAAACACCAGTCGGAGGGCTTCGCCTCATTAAACACCCCCTAAACCACTAACTCTGGTACCTATAGTGAATGCTTCGTACATTTTGCTCAACTAGAATTACTATAGATCTATGCCAGAGAAGTACACCACCAAGCTTCTAGTAACTTCTAACTGGTGTTTCCTAGTTAAGTATAACCTACATATAAATGTAAGTCAATTGAAAATGGTAGGGGAGGAAGGAGTTGAACCTTCGACCACCAGTATATCAGACTGGCACTCTTACCCCTGAGTTACTCCCCCGTAAAGATCGGCCAAAAGATCGGCCAAAAGATCGCCAAATGAATAGCGATTACCGTCACATATGTCAGTTTATAAGTGGTGTACAGGATCGGCCAAAGTGGATCGGGGTGAGAGATTCGAACTCTCGATCTCAGATTCAAAGTCTGAGGTGATAACCGCTTCACTAACCCCGGTTAAAAATTGGTGGAGAAACTGGGAATCGAACCCAGAACCTCAGCTTGCAAGGCTGGCGTTTCCCATTTAAACTATATCCCCTAAATTTTGTTTGTTATTTTTTCTTATTTGATTTGTTGTATTTGAACCAGCCCTGCTGTTTTGCAGTCTTTCTCATGTGACAGTTGAAGCATCTAACTTTACACTTCTTTATTTCTTTCGCTATCCTCTCCCACTTCATACCATCCTTAATCGCATCTGATATGTTAAATTCCTTTTCTCCTCTAACATGATCAAAGCTGAGTACTATTATATCTTTCTCACCGCAATCAACACAAGGATGCTCTAATAGATAGCTTGTTACTTCGTTTCTACTTCTTTCTCTTCTACGCTCTCTACCGTCTTTATTTTGCTTACAGATGTATTCTTTATTATCTATGTAACGTTGTCTATCATACTCTTTTTGACAGTTCTTACACCAAGGCTGTAATCCGTTTTTCCCACGTCTTTGGAAAGTATCAACTGGCAGGTCGTTCTTACATTTATCACAGTACTTGGTATCCATTAAGTATAGTATATATTATATAGCTTTTAATGTAAAGAATGACTGTTCTAAAAAAGTGGTCTGGCATGAAAGATTTGCACTTTCTCCGCTGGCTCCCAAAGCCACCATGCTACTGTTAAACACCAATGCCAGGTAAAAAAAATGGTCTGGATGGAGGAATTCGAATCCCCGACAACTCGTATCCAAAACGAGCACTCTGACCAGGCTGAGCTACATCCAGATGGCTGTATCTTTAGGGTTCGAACCTAAATCTTTGGAATTAACAGTTCCACGCTTTGCCAATTAAGCTAAGATACAATAAAAGCTCCGGTGTGTAGGATCGAACTACAGACAAGTCGTTTAACAGACGACCACTCTACCACTGAGTTACACCGGAATAAAAATAAAAATATGGTACTAGATGATGGAATCGAACCACCGCTAAGAGCATGTAAAACTCCTGTTCTACCATTAAACTAATCTAGCATGGCACACTCCCAAAGATTCGAACTCTGCTTAGAAGTTTTGGAGGCTTCCTTTGTCCCAAGACTAGAAGTGTATGGTGCTCCAGAGAGGTGTCGATCTCCATCTTTCGGGCTTCAACCGAACGCTCTTACCAGTTAAGCTACCGGAGCAGAAAAGTAGGACTACCACTTAAAGATCAAAGTGTTGCAAGCTAATCACTGAAAATGGTAATCCTAGGAATTTAAGTTAATAAAATGGTTGCGGAAGCTGGAATTGAACCAGCGTAATAATGCTTATGAGACACTACTGGAAGCCAACGTCCTTCCCGCCAAATTTGCTTTCTTCTACCCGAACTAAATTGTTTGATTAATAATTTATTAGCACCAAAATGGCACTGGTTGTACTTGCCCCGCAGGGGCAATAAACATGGGTACCATGAACGGCACCATAATATTAGAATTGATATTTGTATGTATTTGAAGTTTCTTTTCCATCATATTAACTCATAAAAAAAGCAGGCTAATTATAGGAGTATCCCTATATTTATTACCTGCAACATATTTACTATAGTACATTGAAATATTAAAGTCAAGAACTTTTTTAATTTTTTTAATATATACTATATTAAGTATATATTTAACAATTTTAGGAGTTTATTATGAAAACAGTTAGGAAATATTATCTAGACTATGATGCAGATACTGAAATGGTAGTACCTAGTGGAGCTACTCTACTAAAAGTAGAAGCAGAGGAAACTGGGGCTGGAGGAAGTTTTGGATTTTTCGTATGGGCAGAAGTAGACACTTCAAACCAGGACGTTACTAAAGAATTCAGAGTAATCAGGGATGATGAAGACTTTGCTGCTGGAGAACCAGCTTCTTTGACTTACTTAGATTCAGTTATTGTAGAGAAGGGTAGATATAAAGTAAGAGGCTATCACATATACGAAAAGTAACAGATATAGGTATTAAAACTTATAAGTAGTATAATTACGTCATTGTTTGTATCAATGGCGTTTTTTTTTACTTTAGTATTATCCCTAACATAAAAAATCTTCCTTATTATTTACTGTGGTACACTAGACATCTTTTTAAGAGTATACTATAGTCTATTGTAGGCAGTTAATAAAGGGCAGGAGATTCAAAGTTGCAGGAAAGGAAAAATCACATATATATACTTCAATCAGACTCCACCATATCCATATTGCTAATCATTTTAAAATTTAATAGTACTAACCTAAGGAATAGTTTTTAAATGTCTAAGTCCAATGAACAGATAGCTTTAAAAAATGCAATAAAGTTCTTTAACGGTAACGAACTCGCAGCAACAACTTACTTAAATAAATATGCGTTGAGAGATAAGGATGGTAACCTATTGGAACTATCACCGGCAGAGACAATAATAAGGGTGATGAGAGTGCTAGCAGATGCAATGCCTGAGGATAAAACTATAGGTGCTTTCTTTGATGAAGCAGGTCAACCTACTGCAGAATTAAACTGTCCTCCTGAGGAATGGTTAAAAAGAGTGTTCAAAGAGGAGTATGATCCCAGTAGATCAGATAAGACTTACACCTGGTTTGAAATCTTTTTTGATGCTTGCAATGATTTCGAAGAAGTGTGTCCACAAGGTTCAGTACTAGCAGCAGCTGGGGATCTTAATAAACTACAGAGCTTATCTAATTGCTTTGTGGTTCCAGCTCCATCTGACACTATGGCAGGAATAATGAGAACTAGTGAGAATATGGCACACATTTTCAAGCGTAGAGGAGGAACAGGTGTAGACCTATCCACCCTTAGACCTTCAGGTGCTGAAGTGAACAACGCTGCTAGAACCTCCACTGGAGCCATAGGTTGGTCAAATCACTTTAGTAATACTGGAAGGGATGTTGGACAAGGAGGACGAAGGGCAGCAACTATGCTCACATTAAACATAAAGCATCCAGATTCCGAGAAGTGGGCAACAATGAAGAAAGACCTTACATACTGTACTGGAGCCAACATATCCTTATGGATAACAGACGAGTTCATGACTGCGGTCAAGAAAGATACTGATTTTGAGTTGAGGTTTCCAATAGATTCTAATGAACCTACGTTTTCTAAAAAGGTAAGGGCTAAGGAGCTATGGGATACTGTATGTACCTCAGCTTGGGAGATGGCAGAGCCTGGAATATTAAATAGAGATACTATTACCAAGACCCTCCCTGCACACTTTTATGAAGGATATGAGGTAGTTAGCACGAATCCATGTAGTGAAATAAGCTTGTCAGCTTATGATGCATGTAGGTTAATAAGTATAAGACTACTTAACTTTGTAGATAAACCCTTTACTAAAGAAGCTTCATTTAACTTCGATAAATTTGAAAAAGCTATAAGAATTACAGTAGCAATGGGAGAAGCACTGGTACGTGCAGAAAACTTACAAATACAGAGAATATTAGACAAACTTATGAAAGAACAGAAAGAAGCAGATGAAGACAAGAAAGTAGAATACCAACTCGAAATAGATCTATGGAACAACGTATTAAAAAAGGGAGAAGAAGGTAGACGAATAGGATTAGGAGACCACGGTTGGGGAGATATGTTTTCACAGCTGTGTATAAAGTACGGAAGCAAGAAGTCAATTGAATTAGCAAAGAATATTAAGAAGTGTTACAGAGACTGTGCATATGATGAGTCAGTAGAGTTAGCTAAGATGTACGGATCTTTTAAAGTTTGGGACTGGGAGGTAGAGAAGGATTGTGAATTCTTTAACACCTTCCCAGAGGATTTACTAGAGAAGATGAAGAGATATGGTAGGAGGAATATTTCTATCCTTACCAATGCACCTACAGGTACAATTTCCATGTTAGGTGAGTGTTCCTCAGGTATAGAGCCTACTTTTAGACACATGTACACTAGAAGAAGGAAGATTAATAACAATGAGCCAGGTGCTAGAGTGGACTTTGTGGATCAAAGTGGAGATAAATACACAGATTTTCCAGTATTTGAAAAGAACATAGAGAGATACTTCAATTCCGTAGGTAAAGAACTACCTAAGAATATAAAAAATGATGTAGAATTAAACAAACTACTACCAGATTACTTCATAACATCTGATAAACTAGATTGGAAGAAGAGAATAGACTTCCAGGCAGTGCTTACAGAGTATGTAGATCACAGCTTAAGTTCAACTATTAACTTACCAGCCGAAACTAATGTAGAGACTGTGAAGAAGCTGTATATGTATGCCTGGGAGAAGGGGCTGAAAGGTGTAACAATTTATAGAGATGGATGTAGATCTGGTGTATTAGTTACAGATACAGTAGAGAAGAGAGAAGAACTTAAGAGCATAGAAAGAGCTGAAGCACCTAAAAGACCTAAGAAACTGCCCTGTGAAGTACATTTTACAAAGATTAAGGGTAAAGATTACGTAGTTATGGTAGGTTTACTCAATGGATCCGTATATGAAGTGTTCTTTGGGGAACATCATAATAAAATTCCTAACAAACATTTTTCAGGCTATGTAGAGAGAAGAAACAAGGGCAAATACTTTTTATGCTTCCTGGATGAGGAGGCTCTAGAGTTTAGGGAGATAGATATAATAGAGTATTTTGATAATAAAGACTACGAAGCTTCTACTAGGCTGATATCAATGTCACTAAGACATGGTGCTCCTTTAGAATATGTATGTGAACAGCTTAAAAAATCCTCAAAGAATATTACTGAGTTTGGTTCTGGATTATCTAGAATACTTAAAAAGTATATAAAGATTGAGGACTTACAGGAACAATACAAGCAGAAGTACGGAGACAATATAGAAGTACGTATGGAAGATGGATGTGTTAAGATTATAAATTTAGATACAGGACAAGTAGATAGTAAGTGTGATTAATTATGAAGAATAAACCTAATAAAAAGAAAGAGTTATTATTTTCAGTTTCAATTAAGGACTGTGAAGTTCAGACCTTTAGATCTGGAGGACCTGGTGGACAGCATCAGAATAAGACAGACTCAGGAGCTAGAGTAATTCACCATGCTTCAGGAGCTAGGGGTGAGGCAAGGGATTCTAAGAGTCAGTTACTTAATAAAAAAAGTGCCTTCAAACGTATGCTAGATACAGATACCTTTAAGATGTGGTTAAAGATAAAATCAGCAGAGCTTATGGGTAAGCCATCTATAGAAGAGATAGTAGAAGAACAAATGAATCCTAAGAACATTAAGACTGAGGTTAGAGATGTAAAAGGGAAATGGGTTAACAAAGAAAGTCAGTAGCCTGGATATTCCCTAAAAAATTTTGGGAGGAATTTTCGAGAAATGTCCCATAGTTTGTACCAGAGTTCTTCCTAATGTACTATATTCTCCTATAGGAATATAACAGTAGATATTAGGAAAAAATATTAACATGGCTTTCAGGATCTTAACTCATGGAATACTAGCTCAAGGTGGAGTAGATGTCTCTTTTATTTCAGTCTGGAAAACAACTACCCCCTTGGAATCTTTTACATTACCTATAGTTTCAGCAGGAACTTATGACTTCATAGTAGATTGGGGAGATGGAAGTGAGAGAAATCATATAACGGCTTGGGACGAGGCTGAGGCAACACACATCTATACAACTCCTGGAAATTACACTATAAAAATGGAAGGACTAGCTACAAGAATTGATACTTATCAGAATTCAAATAGGGATAAATTGCAAGAGATAACAAATTTCGGGAAAATTGGGATGATAAACTGCGACCAATCTTTCCAGGAATGTTCCAACCTTACAATAGCCCAAAGTGCGTTGTCGGGGGATTTTTCAACGGTCACCAACGCTGTAGAAATGTTTAGACAATGCGGAAATCTAAATTATATCCCACTGTTAGATACTTCAAATGTAACCACAATGCAGAGCATGTTTAACCGATGTGATCTACTTGAAGTCCCATTATTAGACACTTCTAAAGCTACCACTATGCAAGCTATGTTCTATAATAATTCAAACCTACAAGAGATACCCTTATTTAATACGTCTAATGTATTAGATATGAGGCACATGTTTCGTAACTGTAGTTCATTAGAGTCAGTACCTCTTTTCGATACTTCTAAAGTAACTAGTATGTATGAGACGTTTGAAAACTGTAATAGTTTAACAACTATTCCACAGTTTGATACTTCTAGTGTCCTTGATTTTAAAGGTATGTTTACTAGTTGTGATTCTTTGACTACAGTATCTGCTTTAGATACATCTAATGCATATACTTTATTACAAATGTTTACACAATGTGTTAATTTAGTAGATGTACCAACTTTAGACATTTCTAACTCGAATTCATTAGGGGGAACGTTCCAGAATTGTAGCAAACTAACGGAAATCACTCTGACAGGTACAGCCAGTAACCTAACAAATATGGAAGGCACTTTTTATGGCTGTATGGACTTAGAGACTGTTGATTTTCCAACGGATACTTCAAACCTAACCAGCTTATATAGAACCTTTTTGAACTGTAGAGAATTAAAAAGTGTACCTGAATTTGATTCCTCTAGTGTAACAGATTATAGAGAAACCTTTTGGCAATGTACTTCAATAACTGGAGTGCATCAGTTAGACATTTCTAGTGCTACTAGTTTATTTAGACTTTTTTATAATTGTCAGAATTTACAGGAGCTACCTAATTTTAATACGTCTCACATTACGAATATGAGTCAGATGTTTTATAGCTGTAGATCTCTTACAACAGTACCACATTATGATACCTCGAACGTAACTGATATGCAGCAATTTTTCTCAGGATGTCAATCATTAACTACTATTCCACATTTCGATATTTCTAGCATGACTACTAATATGATTGAGTTTTTTAGGAACTGTTCTGATTTAGTTTCAATTCCATCTTTTGATGTTTCACATGTGACTAACTTTACAGGTATGTTTATGGCTTGCGATAGTCTGGAAGTAGGAACCTTAAGTGGGACAGCTTATGATATTTCCTATGAAGGATGTAGTTTACCGACGGCTGAAATAGAGAACATTTTCAATGGGTTAGCAACTGTATCTGGAATGACTATTAATGTGGCCACCAATCCAGGAACAGCTTCGCTTACACCTACACAGATAGCTATAGCAACTGGAAAAGGGTGGACAGTAGCTACATAAATGTACTTTATATAAAGGTATTTTAGTATACTGGTTTGTACTATTTATAGTTTGTATACGAAAATAATTGTTAGCGGAGACCCTCCCCATGAGTAACTACAAGGTAGATCCACAGGTAAGACCTGAATCATTAGTAAGGAAGATAGAAGATGATCTATATGATACAGCTGGAATACTTCGGAGAAGTACAGTAATCTCTGGAATATTAACTAGTGCAGAAATTGTTAGTGTAGATAATTCTACTTTCACAGTACTATCTGGATCTGAGGTACAGAGTATTTTAGAAGAGATTGACGTACAATTACAAAACATTCCAGCAGACAGTTTAGATATTGCAGTTGACGATTCAGCTTTTACAGTTATAACTGGAACCAATGTATATGAAACACTTTTAAGCATAGACCAAAACTTAGTAGCTTTGACTAATAGCATGAATATTATAGATATTAATGTAGTAACTACTACAGGTTATACCCTTCAAGCATCAGATATGAGTAATCAAATAGATTTAGACAATAGTAGTCCAATTACTCTAACAATACCTGCTAACTCATCTGTAACTTTGCCAGTAGGATCCCAATATATGATAAGACAACTAGGAGATGGTGCAGTGACTATGACTTCAGGTGTAGGAGTAGTTATTCAGAGTGCAGCTAACGAGTATACAACTACTGAAAAATACTCAATGTTTTCACTTGTTAAGGTGGATACTGATACCTGGTCTGCAGTAGGAGACTTATCTTAGTAAACTAAACCTTAACAAAGTTTAAGCTAAAATTTTAACGTTAGTTTGTATTAATTTACTACTAGCGTTTTTTCTTAAAAAATTTTGGAAGCAACTTTTGAAAATGTCCCAGAGTACTCTGGTATACTCTTTACAAGAAAATATTATTATGATACTATTAATATATGAAGAAATTATATGCAATTATATTAATAATTCTAGTATTCTCCAGTTACTCGATATTTAACAGTAAATATGCAGACAGCTCAATCAATTCAAGGTCTTATACTCTCAATACTAATATCACTACATTACAGGGACCTGGATCTGAAGTCCCATTAAATCTGGATAGGAAATATAAGTATGGTAGAAGAGGTTTAGCCATATTGGCCTTATTACATAAAAATTTTCCGGTAGAAGATGCCTATGAAATTTTAAGAGAATCAGATAGACCGACTTTTGCACTCTTATACGGTAAGAATGCTTTTGGAGCAGATCCTATAAACTACTACAAGTTAATGAGTATGTTTTTAGAAGAAGGCAGGAGTGTACATATAGAAATATACACACTTTGTGGAGCATGTAGACCACCTAGAATACGCACAATGAATTTAGCATCCTTTTGCAAAAATATGAATGTCAGGGAATTAGAAGATTCTTTTGTAAATAATAGAAAAACAAGATTAAAATACAGAAAGTGGTTGAAGGGCATAAAAAGTGAGTTTGTAGATCCATATCCAGAAATGACATTTACTCTTACAATATCCTTAGAGGATAATGATGGTGGAAAGTGGGAAGTAGTAAAACAAAAAGCAAGGATCTTGAAATCAGTTTTTAAAGATAGTAGTAATGTAGTTTTTGCAAGAAATAATGTGGGGGATATTCCATATGGATATTCTAATTTTAAACGTGAAATACATACAATTGATATTAGACACCTTAAACTAGTGAGTAAGGGAGATATAGTATCCTTTGATGGAGACTATTTTAACTTCCCAGGACAGGATTTAACTAGGGAAGATTGGTATAAGGGAAGTCATGTGAGTAGTTTCAAAGAAACAAAAAAGATAATACGAAAAGCACGTAAGAAAGGTTTAGATGTGTATGTGTGGAGACATGAATTTCAAGGATTAGATACAGTTAAGCGTCAACATCCAAGCAAACGGAATTATAGGATAGTTAAGAAAGAGTATTTAAAGCAATTAATGAACTTAAAGTAGTTGTAATTTTACTAGAATTTTGATATTCTAATCGTATATTTAAAATAGGAGACAGTATATGTCATGTAAAAATGATAAAGATGGTGGTAGTTGTTCAGAAGAATGTGGACCTGAGAATTGTGGTTCTTGCGCTGGAAGATGTTGCTCTGAGCCTAAGGACATCTATGAAGAGTGTTTAATACTTTGGGGAGTAGAAACTCAATTGCTAGTAACAGCTGAAGAGTCATGTGAGCTTGCAGCCTCTATAAATCGCTTTGTAGTCGGAAAAGGTAAAATTGAAGAGGTCGCAGAAGAAGTTGCAGACTGTCTTATTATGCTAGAACAGGTTAAGAGAGCACTTGGTGAAGAGGCCATAGAAAAGGTCAAAGAATTCAAACTTAAAAGGCTTAGAGAATTCCTAGATAAAAATAAGGAAGCTAAAGAGGAAGCTAAAAAAGAAGCAGAAAGTAAAGCTTTTGCTGAAAGTCTTAAAGGTAAGTAAGGAGAAGGATATGTTAGATTTAAAAAGTTCTATTTCTTATTTAACCGAAATCTTGAACAAGTCACCTTGGAAGTCTAAAGATTTAGCTTTAGTGATTAACTACCTAATACACATTGAGATTAGATTGAAAGCACTCACAGCCTATAAGAAAAATTCAAAAAAGAACATACGTGATCTACAAAGAGCATTAGATAGAGAGCGTAGTGAGCATAAAGAAACCAGAAAATCACTAGAATGGACTGAAAAGCGATATAGTAAGGAACTACATAAGGTTTGGAAACTAGAAGAAGACAGATGTAAGTTATGTGAAGAAACTGCAAAAGCCAAACACAGAGCTAGAATGGAAGGAGGGAAGCTGATAAAAGTAAAGAAGGAATCTAGGTTAGCACTTAAAACCCTTCATGAACATTTAATTGAACATATGGAAGATTTGGATCCAGAATGTGCCAAAACATTAGAGGATAATTTCTGGGACCTGTTAGCTTAATTTTGTTAATCTTTAAGGAATTACATGAAGATCATAACTGAAGTAGACAACTCTATAAATTATAGAAAATCAGACTTATTCGATATGCCTACAGTAATTAATGTTACTGATTTTAATTCCAGGTCTTTTGAAATATTTAGAGAGAAGTTTGATAGGGCAGAGTCCAACCCGGATCAACCTATTATTCCTATATTAATAGATAGCCCAGGAGGGCAAATATATACACTCATGGGAATGTTATCTCTAATCGAGAGAAGTTCAAAACCAGTAGCAACAGTCGGATTATGTAAAGCCATGAGTTGTGGAGCAGTTTTACTGAGTAGTGGTACCCCTGGATACAGATTTGCAGATTCAAATTGCACCATAATGGTACATGATGCTAGTGCTGGAACTATTGGAAAAGTAGAAGATATGAAAGTATCTGTAGAAAATTCAGAAAGATTGAAAAAAGAATTATACAAAATATTAGCTGTTAATTGTGCTTTGGATCGTAAATACTTTTTTGATAAGTTAAAAGAAAGAGGTAATACTAATTGGTATTTAACTAGTAAACAAGCCAAAAAACTAGGTTTAATAGATAAAATAGGTATACCTACTATGAAGGTAAATGTATCTGTTGATATGGAGTTTTTAGGAGCGTAGTTGCAAAATTTTAAGTGTCCTCTTATATTTCTAGATTGTGAGATGACTGGACCAGATCCAGTAAGAAACCAACTTATTGAAATTGCTGCTATAAAATGTGATCCAAAGAATTTTGGTATAGTAGACACTTTTAGTATTAATGTAGGAGTAAGGTCAGGAGAGTCTTCAGATTCTGTTTTAGCTAATGCACATCCTGGAGCATTGAAGAAGGTAAAAATATGTAAGGAGCTTCTAGAACTTGGTAGCCCTCCTGAGGAAGCAGTTAAAAGCCTTCGAGAATGGCTCCCAGAGGGAGATTATATCTGGGTCGGGTACAACTTAATGTTGGATTTTATGTTTCTCAGAAGAGCTAGGGAGCCTGAGATACGGTTTAATTATAGGTTCATTGATATAACTTCCTTGATAGAGCTTTACATGTATAAAACCGGGAAGGAGATCGCAGAATTCTCACTTGAAAGTGTAGCAAGTTCTCTTAAAATTTGCACCTCTGGAGACCTACATATAGCTTTAAATGACGTGAAATTGGGAATAAAGGTGTTTAAATTTTTAATAAAGGAGTTAAATAACTAAGAATATTTCATAGATTTTATTAAGAAATACAAGTATTTTTATATAACTTTAAAGTTTTACTAAAGAAAATTAGACATACTGCCGATAGTTTAAATAAGGAGAAGTAAATGACTACTAAAAAACAAAGGGAAATTTTAGAAACATATATATACAATTACCTAAAAAGCTCACTAGAGGGGCTTAGGTCAGCCGTTAAGCAAGCCAAAGGTAAAATGAATACAACTAATCATGGAGACTGGATAAGCAGGTTTGATCAGTATGAGGAGATAGTAGAGAAGCAGGATAGTATGTACAGAAGGTTGGACGTGGCTTTCCAATATGAGGATTGGGAAGAAGTAGAGAGGCAGATTAAATTAATCACGGCTCTATCTGAAATGTTAAAAGATGACGCTAAAGATTTATTGAAAAAGTCTGCTGGTAACTAACTGTAGGGTTATTTAATGTTTATTACAACTTTAGAAATAACTAACTGGTTAAAGGATTTTTCAGGAAACCCCCAATTTAACCATTTACTTTGGTACGAATAGTTTGGATATAATATTATGTATAGATTAGCTTTTTTAATATTTATATTTATATTTTTCTCAGGTTGTGCTACTTTAAGCCCATTACTAGAGGAGATTTCGCCTAGCTACTTAGACTTGATGAAGGAACAGCGTAAATTAAATGAGCCAGATAAGGTTCAGAAATTTCAGATATTACTGAGAGATGGGTGGGAATTATTTATCTATGATGAGGATAGATTAGTACTTATAAAACATACAAATAGTGGGTTGTTAATAAATGATGTTTTTGGAGTTTTAACTGAAGATGAGTAATATAGTTTTTACATCTGATATACATATATTAGGACCTAGGTTTGACGCTACAGCCTTTGATGACTTCATGGTGAAAGCTCAGTTAAGGAATCCTGAAGCTTTTGTAATCGGTGGAGATCTGTCCCATGGTAAAAACTCTTTTAAAAAAGCTTTAAAACTTATAAAAGACAAGTATTTTCCAGACACTCCAGTTTTAGTAGTCTCAGGTAATCACGATATCTGGAGCACCAATTGGAGAAAGACTTCAACCACTGATGAGGCTTTTTATACTGAGATACCTAGAATATGTGAAGAGTGTAAATGCATATATTTAGAGCAGGAAAATTTTAAATTAAATAACTGGTTATTAACCGGAAGTATAATTTGGTATGATTACAGTGCAAAAAGGGAACATGAAGGAGTTATAAAGCTTTTACCAGATGCATACTATGCTGCAAATATTAAAGACGGAACCAAAGACTCCGACTATGTTAAACTATCTAAAAGTAATATAGATTTTGCTAATGAAAGAGTAGAAGCACTAGTTGAAAGAATACAAGATGGCTTAATGGATAAGGATTCAGAACATGTAGCTGTATTTACACATATGCCCATACTCCCTGAAACTATAACCTGGAAGGATCATGGTTGGAATTTAGGTACTCCATATTTCTACAATTTAACTGCAGGAGATACATTAACAAAGATGAGAGAAGTGAGACTCATAGTGTCTGGTCATACACACTTTGGTAAAGAGAATATGATGAGGGGCTTCCCATGTTTAGTATGTTATGCTGACTATGGAAAACCGAGTGGGTTCAACCTAGAATTAATAGAGGATGGAACGGTAACTTATGAGGTAATTTAATTTAATTTAATTTAATTTAATTTAGTTGCAAGGAGCAGTATGTTTAATACAGGATCTAAATCTAACAGTAAGTTCTCAGTAGAGACTATTAATATAGAGAATAATTGTGCTGATTTCTGTGGAGAAAAGAGACTACTAAAAGCCATGATAGAGAGGGCAGTAGCTGACTTAGAGAGTAGTGTAGAGAGAAGGGAATCTCTAGAATGGCTCATCGTACCAGAAGTTGAAGACCCATTGATAATGAGCTTTCAGTATGCATGTATGCACTTAAACCTAGATTATGGTTTAACTCAGGAATATATAAGAAATAAGCTAAAAGAAATTTTAGAACAGAAGTAGGGAAGAACCTACTTCTTTTTCTTCTTACTTCCTTTAGGTACGAGATTTTCTAATTTAGCGAGTCTTTCAAGCAATCTAAATAATCTTTCTGGATTAGAATTAGGATTATTTAAATGTCCTTGAATTCTTCTATTGCATGTATCAATTTGTTTATCTAGTGGTATTTTATTTTTTCCCATAATTGTATTTTAACCTATATTACATTGAATGTCAACTAAGATTGACCTTTTTCCATTCAGAGTACATATAGATCCACAACTCATCAAGACCTGGATCAACATACATTTGACCAGTTATTGGGCAGGCTGGCCTAACATTTGGGAGCACAAATTCCTCCGGTTCCATTCTGTTAGTAATTACATTATTAGTATCTAGACTAATACCAGAGTCATAATTTGATATAGTTGCGTTTAGTTGCTGCATAGTGAGAAAGTCACTGTTAGATACTAAAGACTTATTAGGATCTAGTACTGCATCTATCTCCTTAAATGTGTTTTCTATTTCTTCTAATTGTTTTACTTTATTCACTAGTTGTTATACTACCTACAATTGAATCTAAAATAGTTTTATTTGCCTTTTTAGTAGCATCTCTACGTAGTTTACTCTCAAAATTTTCAACTTCTTGAAAGGTTCCCTCTATGTTTTCCAGTTGTTGTTCTTTATGTGTTTTTGTAGTAGGCTCAGGTAGTTCATATGCAGGATCTAATCCATAAAATCTGCCGTTCTTAGGTAATATTCCAGATGCAGTTATAGGATTTCCACCATACCGTTGAGCGAATTTAATGTGTTTTTCTATTTGCTTTTTATTCATTATACTTCGGTAATTAAAATACTGCGTTAAGAATTGACATAGTTACTAATCCAGCTAAGAAAATAGTAGAGCCTAAAATAATGGCTATATCTTTCCAGGTGGGATCAGGCTCATCAATTTCGTCCAGATCTACGTCTCTAAAAGCCTCACCGCATAATTCTATCTGTTTACCTAGATTCTCTTCTACTTGCTGTTTAAATTCTTTTTGAATTTTCTTTTTTACTGACCTTTTTTCCTTGGAATAAAATACATCTCCATTCATATCTACCTTAGTATCTTCGTAGGGTATTGCATAATTGTCATAGAAAAATCCACGTACTGTAGCTAGTATACTAGGTACTTCCTCACGATCTACTGCAGTTAATTTGTCAAGAGGTGAAAACACTTCAGTAAGAAGCTTTGTTATACAGTAGTTGAAATTTCCAGCTGTTCCTGATAGTGATGTGTTACATTTCAGCAAATCAGAAAGTTCTTCAATTAAGTCGTATTCACCTCCGTAAGGTATTAAAGCCTCTCCGAACACAGTTGAATTATCTGTATAACCTTCAACCCCGTCCTTCCTTCGCATCCACTCTTCTAGAGCGCATGTAAGTACACCCATAATTTCATTTATGTCTGCATAGCGAAACTGGTAATTGTAAAACTGCAAGAACGTGTCTAAGATTACACTGGAAGTTCTAGTGTACTTCTCCTTGCCTTTGAATTTTCGTAACTTCTTAGCTAACTTTAGAATAGTCTTATCGAATTTTTTTCTATCTTCTGGTAGTATATATGGCATAATTGACTCCTACATTAATTATAAGTATATTATACCACAGGTTGAGGTTATTTTCAATCTTTCTTTTTAGTTCTTTTCTCTACTTTCTTAGCTTTCTTCCTAAAAGTGTAACCAGTAGGTGTTACAGATAACCCTATGGATACATTACGTTTCCCTGTAAGCTCCGATCTAATCATATAGTTACCTAACTTCTGTATTATTTCAGATTCTATATAATTGTTTAACTCTCTAGCATGAAATCCCTTTGGGTTCGCTGTACTACAGCGTTCTAGAACTACCTCAGGTAAGGCATCAGGGTATGAAAAGTGAATTTTATTCTGTTTAAGGTGTTCAGTTCTTATTTCTAAGTATCTTCTCCCTGTTTTTTCTAGAGTTTCATCACTTAAATCTGGAAAGTAGAATTTTCCGTTTAACCTAGCCAGGAACTCAGGCTTTATGTCTCTCTCTATAATCCTTAAGTACTCATCTGCTTTTAGCTTATCTTTATTTCCTATGTTAGAGGAGAATCCACTCTTAGAAGTACCCTTTTGAGCTGCCTGCTGACCCATGTTACTGGTAAATAGTATTAGACATTGAGTAAAATCTAGTACCTCACCATTAGAGATTAAAAGTTTACCTTCTTCTATCATCTCAAGTACTAGATCGTATATATTAGGGTGAGCCTTATCTAGCTCATCGAAGAGTACCACCTTGAAGCTGCTATCCTTCATATTTTCGGCCAGACAGCCATCTTCGTAGCCTACATACCCTGGAGGGGCACCGATCAACGTAGCCACACTGTGGGCAGCCTGGAGGGTATTACAAGGTATCTTTATAAGCCCTCTATGGCTCTTCGTTAGCAGTTTACCTAACACTCTAGCTAACTCAGTTTTACCAGTACTAGTTCCTCCATAGAGCAGGAAGCACCCTATTGGAGAAGTAGGATTCTTAACTCCACTAAAGGCTCTCTTATAGGCATCAGATACGGCTTTTACTGCAGTATCTTGCCCGAATATCTGACTTAATAGTGTTTCCTCTAAAGCTAGTATCTCCTCTCTAGGTACTTGGCTTATATGTGTTCTGCCTTTTTTGGTAACTTCTTTAGTATCTTCCTTACCTACTGCTTGGACAAACTCTTTAGTAGTTTTGTTTATCTTCTTAATATCTTTGATCTTTAAATCAAGAAAAGGATTATGCAATATAGACCAGTTAAACAGATCTTCCAAAATATGTGAGAAGGGTATTTGTTTCTTATTAGGATCACTTTTTATTAGTGTAAGAAGATCATGTAGGCTATCTACACACGTTACAATAGTATGATATTTAACAGCTTGCTCTGATTTAGGGTCAAATCCAAATACAAGTGAGTCCCTAATTTTTTTGTTAAATATTCTTATTTTTATACCCATGTTAAGAACTTCACTGAACGCAGTTTCTACTGAATGGTCGTGTCCTCTAACTTGTTTAGACATTTCAAAGTATTTGTGGAAGTCAGATATAATAGGTATATTAGAGGTATCTTCATTTGTTTTCCAATGTTTAGACTCTACTAGTTGATTTGGAGTTTTAGTTAGTGTAATTTGATTTACATCTATATACAAGTCATTTGGATCTAGGTAGGGATTTATCTTTATAGTTTCTCTAAACAAGTCGTTTTTTAGAGCTGTAGCTTCCTCCTCATTCTTTGAATAAGTTAACACTAGATCAAAGACCTCATTGATACCTACGATGTAAGTTTCTAGTACCCAAGATTTATAAGTTATTTCTGAAATATCTGTTTCTAGTGTAGTTAAGTCAGTGGATACTTCTTTTTTAGTCTCAGTTTCAATTATTTTAATTGTTTTGGATAAGTTTCTAATGTAGGTTTTTCTTACTTTCAAAGGAATTTTCTCCCAAATTAAAAGGAATTACCAACCACTAGGAGTACCACCCGTTGAACCAGGTGTTGGAACTGGGGCCTCTTGTACCGGAGCAGCTGGAGCAGTTGGAGCAGCCGTTGAACCAGGTGCAGGGCCTGCTCCCCACCCAGAATTACCAGAAGCGTTGTTAGAACCATAACCAGAGCTATTAGAGCTTCCCCAACTAGTAGTATCATCTTGACTCTCTAAACCATCTGTTCCTAAGTAGGACCCAACTCCTAATAAGTAAGCTGCTTTCTTAAGCGCATTTGAAGCTGCACTTTTTTGAGGATCTCCCGCAGACATTCCGTTATCCCTAAGTGCTCCACCATAACCTTCTCTAACTACTACTCTACCACTAGGAAGGTATGCAGTTAGTTTTCCACGGATTACAACAGCTTCATTATTTTTAAAAAGAGTATTAGTCTCTGAAGTAATTTCAAAGCTCCAGTTAAAGCCCAAAACTTCCTGAAGTCTTTCTCTAACCAAAGGTTCAGGTATATAAGAAAATTTGCCCTTCTTTTTTAGGGAACTTTCTTCAAATTTGGCAGTCAATTTTTCTAATATTGGATTATCTATTTTACTATCTATTATTTCCACCGTTCCTGACATAAGATTACTCCTTATTTAAATCTATTATTAATTAGTATATCATATCTTTTGTTACTATTCAAGATATATAAAGCTATGATATTACAGTATTAAATATTCAATCTTCTAGTAAACTTCTCATACCTCTTATTGCTTTTCCAGATATTTTATACTTCCGTTTTTCAATAGGTGGCTTATCTGTCCAACCTGAGCAATTTTTAAAACCTTGAAGTGGGGCATACCAGATAATCCACATGAACAAATCATCATTGACTACTTGTTTAAATTGATCAACACTGAACCTGTTAAAGTATTTATCACCGTCTTCAAAGTCTACAGACACTCCATCAGGATTGTAGATTCTTTTATTCTTTCTTTTTTTATATTTAGGTGTTTTCCCATGATGTTCTTCAAAATCACAAAATTTAATACTATCCTCACCCATACAAGGATTTCTAACAATTAAAAAGTCATAATTCTTTTTCAGTTTTTTGTATATTCTTTTAAATTGTACATTAGAGCAGTCATCTTCTAGCACCGGACATACAATGAACTTTGTATTAGCATTTCCATAGATTTGCATATTCGTAAGTATCTCGTCTATTCTCAGTTTCATTTCTGAGATTGATATTGGATTTCTAAAACATAAGTGCCATTCAATACAATGATCTCTGTCACTGAACTTTGAACAAAACTTTTTTACAAATGTCCAATCATTCCCAAATAGTTCATATAAAATAGCTGTGCAAGGCTTCTCTAGACCTTTTGGAAAAGCCTTTAAAACTCTCCTAGTAGGGAATTTAGGGTTTAAAGCAGCGAAGCAAGCTATACCTTTATAAGTCATAAGTATTTCTCCTTTGAGTAAATTATTTATTCTTTTTAGAGCTTTTAAATAGTTTATTAATTTTACTGATAAACTCTGTTTTTTCTCTACTATTGTTAAAATGTGCAGTTGCTATTTTATTTAAAGTAGTCTTGAACTTATTGTCCTCAGTTACCTGTCCATTAAGGATCTCAGTTAATAATACACTTAGAGCTTCAGTATCTATGGAAGTTAGATGAGTAGCGTTTAGAATATAATCTTCAAAAGCTTCACAAGTATCTGGTACTATTGGTTTTATTAATTCATAAATCGCCTCAGCGTATACTCTGATCTCCCACTGAGCATGTGGATGCAGCCTAAGTTTCAGAAAATGCAATAAGTTATGCAAATCCATCTTCCAATACCACTCTGTATAAGTGGAAAGGGGTAGATTTACCCTGGCAATTTCCCTAGTTAGACCTAAAGACAGTCTATCTGAGTAGAGAAGGTGTGCTTTTCCAGCTTCGGCATCGAAACTAGTTATAAATTTTCCCATATCTCCGAGTCGGTTAGCCGAACTGCATTGTTTATTAGATGTGGATTGAGCTACAATTCTATCTTTTCCAGGTATGTAGTATTCTGCAGGTAGTTCTGAGTACCTAGCCGAGATCTCATTTACGGAGGCAGTCCTATGTCGAATCATCTGCCGAGCCACGAAAATTGGCAACTTCATATGGAACTTAAATTCACAAGATTCGAAAGGTGAAGTATGTTTATGTCTCATTAGATACCTTATAAGACCTTTATCTTCATTTATAGTTTTAGTACCCTTTCCATAAGATGTCCTGGCCATCTGTACTATGGCAGCGTCATCTCCCATATGATCTACAAGACGTACAAATCCTTTATCTAGTACCTTAATTTCTTTCATTAATATCCTATTTTACATATAAAATTATCTTTATTTACACTTTCCATAAACTCGTTTTTAACATTATACTTAGTATTTAACCTGTAGTATTTCTCTCTATTAAATCTAAATTGTAATGCAATATAAGATTGTAATAAGAATTGCTTTAGTGATAGCTTGTATAAGTTATGTATCCTGGGAATAGACATACTAAAACTATCATCCTCACCATCATAGTAAAAGTTTTCCATAGTACCGTCTATCTTCATATGAAAACAAACATCTCTAAAGCCATTTTCATAAGCTGGAAATTTAAAAGCATTTGGTGAGGTTTTCATAAAGGCATGTAATTTATTATACATGTCAGTGTCGATTACAAGTGGTTCATATCCTCCCCAGATACACATATCGAAATAGCACAGTCGATATTTGTAGATACACACTCCTGAAAGTGGACCATCATATTGATTAGTTATCCACAGTAGTTTAATCTTTTTAATATTAATATAATTTTTATCGTAAAACATATGCTCCTAAAAAGGTATGTTTGGGTTATCTGTACTCATTTCTACTTCTTTTTTCTTGTATACTTCTTCTAATATCTGCTTTTCTACTTCTCCTTTGAAACCTTTTCCCCAGTTAGGTATCTCAGGATCTCCCCACAGGGTAGTATCATCCCTAATAATATCCGAATGCTCTACCTTAGATACCAACTCTAGGAACTTTGGAATAGAGAACTCTTCATCTCTGTGTACTTTGAGTACTTTTAAAGTCTTACCATTATCTAAGTAGTAAATATAGGACTCTACTTCGTCTAAAAGATCTTGGAAGGTATTAAAATTTAGTTCATTAACTTTAAGTGCTATCTTAGTAACGTCTATAGGATTGACTACAAAGCCTCTAGCTGAATACTTTTGTACTCTTATTAACGTACCTATAACTCCAGAAGTCGATTTGTAATTATAGTGTACTCTTTTATCCTTAGCTTGTTTCATAAAATCTTCATGGTAGTACATCTTCTCTTCTTTAAAGGAGTACCCACACATGCAACAAATAAAATCAAACTCATTTATAATTTCTGTAGTATCTCCATACCTTTTTTTGATAAGTTGTATCTTTTTTCCTGAAAAATTGTCCAGATAACTTACTGCATTTATAGATTCAAAAGAATGAGTATAATTAGTCGTATTAACTGACATGTAAATTTTCATACTTACATAATCAACTACATTTTTAAAAAATATATCAAGATCATTTACTTTAGTGTTTGAGTATAAAGATGTCCAAGTACCTCCGCAAATAGAGGCATCATTGCTTATTAATTCCTTCAATAATCCAGGCCGTATTAATTCTAACATTTTTTGTATCTTATATTGATGTTTCATTTAGTAGATTTCGTCGGGATTAAATAAGGACTTCATGTGGCTTACAGATGTAACCATGTAGTTAGTTTTAAATTTCTTCTTGAATTGTGGAGGAAGCTCATCTGGAGTAGGAAATCTACTCACTACCATTAGTTCCCGAATTCTCTTAAGAGGATTAGGATACACCGTAAACTTACTTTGACTAGATATTTGATTCTCTGGAATGTAAACCTCCAAAAGTACAAACATGTTATCAGCTATAGACCACTTAACAATAAATGCTTGCCTAAAGTCCTCAGTTATAAGACCTACTACCATACTATTAGGTACATTTTTTCTCAGTTCTATTAATGCTAATACTGTTATACAGGCAAGATTTGTAGGACTGATATCATAATTAGTTGGTACTTTATATAAGATTACTTCTCCCCTACTCTTATGTGAGTACTGAGAAGTTTCCCAATCAACCTTATTATAACAGGGAGGGACTCCTTCTGCGATACAAGCAGTGGCCAGAATTAGAGTACAGACTAGTATACTAAGTTTTGCTAGCATTATAACCTACCTTATCAATGTAGTCAGTTATATTCCTTACTTCGGCATCATCTATAGACTCAATAAGTACTATAGTAGACTTATATTTTTTCTTATCTATTATTACTATTTTGCCATCATTGCTTGTCCTAAGAACTGATGTATTTCCAAGTTCTTGTTTAGTAGGTGATAGTTCTTTTATTAGAAGTTTTTCTAGCTTACTTTTACTTATAAATTGGTTAGATACTTCCAAAAAGTTAAAATGATAGCTTGAATCTAATAGCTCATCAGTTATTACATCAACTAACTGTCCTGGAGATTTATTAAACCTATTACAGGCAGAGACTAATATTAGAATAGTTAGTATACTGTTCCTATCAGGGGTATCCCCTTTAAACCAGAATCCACCAGTCTCATCTCCATACATTAGAGCTGATCTCTTATCACTTCTTCGTAATGCCTGAGAGAAGCCATCCACCCCGGAATCTACCCACTTTACTCTTAGTCCATAATGTTTTGCAACTACAGCTACCCGATCACTTAGTGCTTTAGATATATAGATAGTTCCTTTCTTCTTTTTAATCTCAACTAAGTATTTAATAAATATCATGTAGAGACTACTAGGACTGATCTCTAATTCTTGCACAGGATCTAAAACTCCTACTGAATCCCCATCCCCATCAATAGCGAAGTGATACTGACACTTATCTAGCTTCCATTTTAAGAAGCTCCCAGTGGGTATAGGTAGGTAATTTACAATTCTATTAGGTACTGTTGCTCTATTGAAAATGTCTCCAGAAAGTGAGAAATGCTTTACAACTTCATCTACTAAGGTTTCAGATGAGCCAAACATTGTATCTATATTTATTTTTCCAGAAGATTTTAATCCAGACTTGGGAAATAGTCTCAGTTTTAATAAATATTTTGAATATTCACTGAGATCTATCTTAAGGGAATCATCTTCGGGACATTCTAACAGTGCTGCTGTACTTGCTGAATGTGAGACTATTGTAGCCACCTCGCTTTCGGTTAAGGGGAAGCCTTCACTATTTCTAAAATGTATAGAGAGATTGTCTGGGTAAGATGAGTCAGTACCTACATATATTCCTAGTGTATCCTTAGAACCTTTAGTTAACTCTGTTTGTTGTTTTACAGTCCAACTTAATTGAAAAATAGGACAACTACCATCAATTAAGGTTATTTGATACCCTAAGTTATGTAACCTGTTAGCCAACACTTCTTCCACAAAAAGCTTACCCCACGTAGAAGAGTCATACCCGAAGTATATATTATTAATATTATAGTGGGCACAGTAATTAGCTATAGAGTTAGAAAGCATCAGTAGACTGTCTAACGTGACAGAGAACCCCACCCTACCGAAGATGGAGTCTCCACATATATCTAATTGATGCTCATTTTGTGGTAAGATTTTACTCATTATTTATTCTTTTTTCTTCTTTTTTTCTTTTTTCTTTTAATTTTAACGTCCTTTAACGCATCTTTAATAATATTTGTGTTTTCTATCTTAGTAATCTTAAGTATAATTAATAATAAAACAATAGATTGTGCCAATACGAGTAACTCAAGTATCTCTAAGTTCATAAAGTATTCCTTAATAATTTGTAATTAAAAGTTCCTTAATTTTCCCCCTACCAGCCCCCACTGAATTGATAGACCTGGCTACAGCTACTTCTTGGATATTATAATCTTTATAAGTATCATAAACCCACCTGGCAGATGAATTAGACAACATTATCTTAACATTTATACTAGTTAAGTAATCTATCATTGATTTTAACCTAATCTGGTCATATTGTCCAAATCCGGCTGGATTATACTCCGTAAAGTTAGAAGTAGGTGTAAGAGGTACATAAGGGGGATCGAAATAGACTAATATTTTCTTGTTGTTAGTAATTAGTTTCTCTTCGAATAGGTATTCTATATATTCCTGGAAATCAAGATTCTCAAGTGTGAGGTCACTAGCTTGAGTTAGTGTATATAGGTTTAACATGTTCCGTCCATCCACCTTTTGAACAGTCCTATATTTACCACATGGACTATTAAAGTCTCCATTTTTATTATACCTTATAAGACCATTAAAGCAATGTTTATCTAAGTATAAGAATAGAGCACTTTTAAGTATTGTGTTGTAAAGATAATTAAAACAATTGCCATTCATTAGTGGTTTAGGATCCTTTATGGTATTAAAGATTCCTCTTTTAGTATAAAATTCTTTTTCTGAGTGTTTAGATAGTAAGTCCATATAATATTCTAGTAATTCTGGGGCATCATACATAGTATGCATCCATAAGTTAAAGATGTCAGGATTCTTTTCATTAAATAAGAAGTTATCTTGTATTAATTTTTTTACCTTAAAGGCTATCTTAGGATCCTGTTCTCCATTAGACTTATTTATCTTACCTATATCTAGTTTATTTTGTTCCAATTTTATATTAAGAAGGTGCAGACCGAAACTACCACCACCTAGGAAGGGTTCCACATAAGTATAGTCTTCTTTGAAATAGTTCTTAGGTAGGTTTTTTACTAGATAAGGTATAGATTTACGTTTCCCACCTGGGATTTTAATAAATGCTTTTAAGGGATCAGACATATTATTCCTATATAATATTAATATTTCTATTTTACACTATTTTGTAAAAATATACAACAATTAATTAACAAATTTATATAAACTCAAAATAGTTTAAAGTAACTTTTTTATCATAACTAGTTAAAATAAATGCTTTTAAATCTGAAGTATAAAATTTCTTATTTACATGCTGTAAAGCCCATTCATTTTCTTTAACAGCAGCCAAGCAGATTTCTGGAGTTTGGCTTTTTACATATTCTAAGCTTTGTCCACATTGTTTAACAGCTTCTAGGCAGATTTCTGGAGTTTGGTTTTTTACATATTCTAAGGCCCATCCATTTTCTTTAACAGCAATTAGGCCGATTTCTGGAGTTTGGCTTTTTACATATTCTAAGCTTTGTCCACATTGTTTAACAGCTTCTAGGCAGATTTCTGGAGTTTGATTCTCTACATACTTTAAAGCAAATCCATCCCGTTTAACAGCTTTTAAACACTCCTTTTCGTCATCCCAATTTGTCATATCTAGTATATCGGCATATTTTTAAATAACTTTAGGTATATTTATGTAATAAGTTAATTTAGTAGGTATATTATAACCTATTATAGTTATTCATTTTACATAAAAATACTAGGACTTTTTCACTTTTGCGACTACATTTTTTTATTATGTCCCACAGTCTGTACTATGGTATATGTATGGATAATAGATATAATAATGCAACAATAGATAATTTTGAATGGAAGATGTCGCAAGAAGAAATAGATTAGGAAGACTCACTGGGAGGTGGAAAGTGAATAATAGTGTAGATATGTCGGAGAGAGAGAAATACTTTCATGGTGACTTTTACTGTGAGGGACCTTGGAACAGTAATTCAGCTGTTTGTTGTTCCCTGTGCAAAACAAGAAACTCTTTTGAAAAATACAGACATTGGGCTAAAGGATTATGTAGGTCTTGTTATAGAAGACTTTCCATCAATCACAGACTTTACAATGACCAGTGGAACTTATCGCATTCAGGTAAAGAATCTACAGGATTTAAGAATAAGAAGTTCTACAAGCAAATGAGCACTGAAAACATTGTATTCGATAATATGGATGTTTGTACCTTATTAGAAAGATATGATTGGAAATGTGCCTACTCTAAAGTACCTCTTCAAGGATATAATCACAGGGCTAAGGATGCCTTTCAATTAGAATATGTACTAACTAGTAATGGAATAATGTTAGTTCCGGTAAGTAGAGTAGTTAATTGTTCTAAGAAAGGTCTAAACTCCGAGGAAGCTTTAGAAAAATGGGCATATAGTAAGGGAATTACATACCCATTTCCCTACATCACAGTACAAGAATATGTAGATAGTCTTTAAGCCTGTACTATTACTGTATATCTTTGTAATTTAACAGTTTTTGCTTCATTAGAATCCCCCGCTATCTTAGCTCTTCCTCCTCCTGGAAGGGGCGTAATTGAAACTATATCAAATGAAGTATCAAAAGGTGATCCTAAATCTAGTATAGCAGTTTGTATAGCAAGTGCTAAATCACTATCAAAAGTAGGACTCTCAACTGAAACACCTACTGTTAAAACTTCTACATCTGTTGCCATTGTTATTTCTCCTTAAGTATATCGGTTTCTAAAGCTAATCTTAATCTATATAATTTATCCGTTATAGATCCTGGTTTTGCTTGTTCTATCTTAGCATTTAATTCTAAATGAGTCAAAGGTTTGTTTAACTCTCTTATAAATACATTTCTCGCCTTATTGAAGGAACGTGCTTGATCTAGCTTAAATAGAGGAAACACTGGTCTCAGTGGAACTGATTTAGATAAACCTACGTATTCATTAAAGTTCCCAGAGAAAGTGACATCACTTCCTAATAATCTAACAACATTAAACTGATAGATATTATGAAAAGACAGTTTATTTACGCTTGGATATTTTACGTTACCAAGTAATACATACGTACCATCAGGAACAGATCCATTACTTAGTACACTTTGATTATACTGATCCCAGTAGGCAAAAGGTTCTATCCAATTATTTAAATTAATAGAGTATCTTTTTACAAAAGATTCTGTAATATACTCTTTTAAGTCCTTACGGAGATATATTCCTTCTATTTTAGGCATAGTTAGTTGTATCAGGTACTTATGTACTTGATATTGCTCCTTAAGTATATTGTAGCATATTTTTGTATAGGAAGCAATTATCTAGAAATTATAAAGTTATTTTAGTACTATATAACCTTTGATAAGTATGAAATAGCTCTATTTTTACTTATTACTATAAGCTTTAGTAAAAAACATGCATGAGGTATAAATTCTATGATTAATTTTACAGCTAATCAAAGACGTGCAGTACGTTGGACAGGAAGTGATTGGGCAGAGGAAGTTCTAGCTGCATCAGGAGTTGAGGTAGATGATTCTACTTTAACCATAGTTTCAGGTGGTGACGTACAGACTATATTAGAAGGAATCGATAACGAACTGTCGGGTATTGACTATTCAGTAGCCAGTGGTATCGTAATGATTGATGACGTTTCTAATGTTAGTGGTACGGTTGGAGATACTTTAGGTCATTTAGACGTTATTATTATGGAGGATACTGTTGATACATCTTTTAGATTTTCATTTTCGGTACCCGCTCAGCCAGCAGCTGATATCCAGGTTAGAATGTTCTACGCTCCTAAAGCAAATGGCCCAGCATCCGTTAAATTTGATTTAACTTATGACATTTTTGAACTAGGTGATGATCCATCAGCAGGAGCCTTAGTATTATCTAAGACTCAGACTCTTTCAGTAGGGGCTGCAGACCAGGATGAATTAACTCTATGTTCATTTACAATTCCAGTAACTGAATTTACCAGTGCTGGAGCTGCCCCTTATATTATGTCTTGCAAAGTTGAGAGAGATGTATCTGTAGGAAGTAATTTAGCAGATGACATAGCTGTCGCTACTTTGTTTGCTGATAATGTTCCAGGTGGAATTATTGGTAATCAAGCAGGTTATATAGGTGGAAATCTCGCCGTGACAGGTGATCTTGTTGTTGAAGGTTTAACAGTGTTAGAGGGTGGTTCAGTTCCAGCCTCAGAAACAGATACAGGAATCTCAGGATCTTTGGTTCTTGATGATGACTTTATTTATGTGGCAGTCGAGACAAATAAATGGAAGAGAACATCTATTAAAAAGTTCTAGTCTTAAAAAAGGCAAGGTATTTAAGAGGGAGAAAGAAATTTCTTCCTCTTTTTTTAGTAATCTGGAGTAGATCCTGATAGTATAGCATTACCACAAGTTATTCTACCTAGGTCCTCTTCTACAGATGCTATAAATACTAATACATCATATCCAACAGACTTAAGTGTTTTTTCGTGTTGTTTATATGGATAAAAAGTTGTGTAATCTCCATTAGTTTTTATACTGTTCTTTAAGGCAGTATGAGTTTTATGCATAGGTGTAAGTTTTATTATAAAGTATTTAGGATCAAAATATTTCAATAGTACACTCGGATCTATAGTGTAGTCTGCAACAGCAAAATTTAGTGTAATCTTTCTACCTTTAGGTCTATAAGCTGAAACTACATCTGAAATATCTGATAGACTTAAAGAATTACCAGAGAACATTAGTTTTCTTTCTTGCTCACAGGTACTATTTAAACTCAACTGTAGGCCAGCCTCCCCCTGAAAAATTTCATTCTTTATATACATCCACTCATTTAGAAATTTCTTTAAGAATTTATTATTTTTGGGCATCATAGTGGATACAACTGGGTGAACAGTATCAAAATCCTTTAGTAATAGTTGTAATGCATAGGCTGATCTTAGAACTTCAGGATTAAAGGTAGGTTCCCCCATCCTGGCATAGTGAACGTTCAATCTTTTCCCACTTTTCACTTCAGGATGTAGCCCTAAACCTAGTGATATTTGTTGGATAAGATCATCGAGAGTCACATTTATACCAGGACCAACCTTAGGTACATCACAAAATGTACAGTTCATCGAGCAACCATATTGAGTTGACACAGTTATTACCCACTTTTCAGATAGTGGTAACATTTCAACGTGTTGGACCTTACCTATTTCCCTAGTTAGTCCCAAAGCGTCACACTTCAAATTGGCTTCTTTTCCGTAATCCCCAATAGATAGGAATTCTAAGTTTCCTTTATCTCCAGATACTATAAGTATGTTTCCAGTCGGTACTTGTATGTTCTTTATTATGTCCATACGTTAGTATCGACATTTATTATGTATAACTTTAATTTTTTTTACAAAATAGAATGACTATTCTTCTGCTTCTTCTGGAGATGTAGGGTAACTAGTTGATTCTGGTTCTGGTTGTACAGTGCTAGTAGTTCTTTCTATTGTAAAAAGTGTAGGAGCTGGATCATCGGGTCCTAATAAGCTACTATTTAGATTATTAACTACTTCCTCAATGGAATCTAGTAGAGTCTCTTCAGCCTCCTCTGATAGGTTATACTCATCAAAATTTTCAGTTAGTGTGAAAGGATTTTCCAAATGTCCTAAGTCTATGTGTGCATCATAATATTCCTTCGAGTTTTGAGCATCTTCTACGTCTGCTTGTTGTTGCTGTTCTGCACCTTGCTCAGAATATCGATGTCTCTCATCCTCCTTTTCTTGCTCCACTTGCCTCTGTGAGTATAAATTATCTACATACTCAGCAAAGATATCGGAGTTGTCTGCAACACTGCTAGCTTCTTTCTCATATTTGTAAGCTTGGTTGTCTATTTCATCACTTGTTTTCCCATTTACATCCTCAATATTATCTAATGTTCCAACTAAGGCAGTTAATGTATCTGAAGAGGCCAATATATCTGGCCCTCCATAATCAGAAGTATTTACTACATCCTCCTGCCCTACAGATGCACTTATACTTTGAACTGTAGATAAATTAGCTGTGGACCTCTGTTTACCTTCATCTATTGTATTTTGAATAGCCTGACTATCCAATTCGAAAGGGTCTACTTCATCCGATAATCCTAAGTCCACATCTGAAAACCATATTTCAGATGCTGTAAATAGCTGCTGGTTAGAAGTTTCTATTCCATCATCGTCGGCTGTGACTACATCTGCTGTCGTCTCGACGGGAGGGTCAAAAGTTAATAGATATTGATAGATAGGTTCATCACTTTCTACATAATTACCATAAGTTTCACTTTTTAATACTGTACCAACTATACCTTGAGTTGGGAAGGTCATTTCAGTGTCGGTTACTGGATCTAGGTAATCCGCATTTACTACAGGAATAGCTGGATCTCCAACCTCTAATATAGTCACTGTCATTAAAATAGCTCCTTAAACATTTCTTGGAACACTGGATCTTTTTGCAATAATTTTATAGATTTTTTGATTATATCCGTTACCATGTTTTTTTTAATATTGTGTGTTTTAGATATTTCTGCATAGTTCATATCCATGCACTTATTTTCAAATAGTATTCTAAAGTTTAATTTACCACATATCTTAGATCCATGATCTATTAATTGTTTTTGTGCTACGTTTTGTTCTATTACTTCCTTTGGTATGGGTGAGTGTATTGCAGCATCTAATGAGTCTTGAGATTGTTTAGCAGAGAGGATAAGTTTAATTCCTCTTTCATATTTCATATTATTACTTTTAAAAGTGTACCAAATTTTTTCTTTAATATGTAGTATTTTCCCAACATCACTTAAATTATTTTTTACATAGGAGTGTCTACTTCCTAATTCATGACTTATAATTCCATTATATATTTGTTCGAATTCTTTTTTATTTACTTTTTTATTAATCTGCTTCTTTATAAAAGTTTTTGATTTTAAAGGCAATCTTTCATCTTCATCATAGATGAATGCTATTATTTCACTTTCAGTAGACGGACCTTCTCTCTTTAAGATAGCTTCTGCCACTGTTTGGTTATTCATTAATTGAAATATTTGAGCTACATGCATTAGTTCTCTTTGAATGTAAACAGGAGTTTTTAATTGATTTACATTACGGATACAATACTTAAAGATATAATCACGTATATTATATAAACATAGCATGTGAAATTTATATCTTGGTCTAGTGTTTGGGTTTTTGTATCTTTTTATAGCTTCACACACACCTAATTGACCTTGAGCGATTAAATCCTCTAGTTCGGTAGATGTTCTTCCCATTTTGTAGTGTTTTTTAGCTGTAACCCATATAATTCTTTCATAAGCATTAAGGATATCTTCTGGGTCAGATTTATGTGTTATTTCGTCTAGTTGAGGTTCTGATTGAAAGTAATTTACAAATTTATAATCAGTTTTCTTAGTAGATTTAGTTACTTTTTTAGTTGGTTTTGTTTTGCTTTTTGTTTTAGTAGTTGATTTTTTTGACTTTTTAGGTGTTTTAGTTATAGTATCTGTTTTGATCACGTTAATTTATAATTAACTCCTGTCTTCTATATTGCTTGTCTCCTATTTAAAATAGTCCAATCCGCATCATCTAATTTAAAATAAATTAGTTAAATCATAACCTATTATAAGTATATCAATATTTTAAGGAAATAGCAAGTAATTATTTGTTAAATTCGTCAAATAGTTCATGTATGAAGCAAGAAAGGTCACCAGCACATTTATCTGTAACTAGTTCATTATTCTCAAGTAATCTAGGTATGAAGACGTTTTGAAGTAAATCTATAAAGTGCTTATCTATTTCAACCTGCTCAAATTCTCCCATTTTTGACTTGTCAAGTTTATTACTACTCTCTATAAGTATACGCATTTCTTTGAATAATGCTCCATCATCTTTATTGTGGAAGGCTTTACTGGCTAAAGAACTATAGTCCAGCTTTTCTTTTTTATATCCGTTGTCACTCATTATATTAGGTCCTCTGCATCTTTAATATTAGCACGTAAATTACTTACAAGACTATCTATATCCTTTTGAGGTGCTCCAGTCTTAAGTAATCTTTTCAATTCTTCAAGTTTATCCTTAATATTCTCTACTTTATTATAAGCACTTATTAGTTGGTTAGTTCTAGCATCAAAGTTCTGCTCAAACATCTTACACAGCTTAGATATGTAATCTGATTCAGTTCTAATTCTTATGGCTATACCTCTGTCAACACCTACTGAATTATGTCCATAGATTAGTGGTATCTTTTTATCAGTCATTAATAGTCAGTCCCATTCTTTCTAAGAAGGTAATTTTCTGATACCCTCTTAAGTATTACCCTACCTAATCCCTTGTCAAACTGAAGCTTTGTAGGCTCTATAACGATACCTTCTCGCACATGCTTAGTATTAATAGTGTCTTTACCCTTCCTAAGCTCCAAATCAGCTAATTCGAAAGGGCCTTCCTTCAATAGTGGTACAGTTTTTAGCTTGATATTACCTGCCATTTCCCTAAACTCTGGAGGACTTATGTATTTATCTCCACTCCTACCTTCAATTCTTATATCGTAAAGGTATAGATCTACTTCCTCTAGTCCGTATTCAAGATCCTGTACCCCAGGACCAACTATTTCACCGTAAATAGCTACATTACCACCTTCCGCAAAGTTAAAGGATAAATACCTTAGTTTACTACGTATTCCTTGTTTTCTAGCTATCTTAGTCCAGACTGTTTCCCTAGGTGTAGTAAGTTTAACTTTCTTTCTCAATATAAAATCCTTGAATCTTTGAAAGAAAGGTCGTGAATCCCATTTACGTTGATCCATTCTTGAGATGTATGGATCTAACCTTAAAATTCTATTCCTAGAACCTACGTAGAATTCACCATCCACGATTCCGTATCTTGCACTGGATCCGTGTAACTTTTCGGTAATACTCACTATTTCTCCCTCTTTTATTGTATTAGGGTGATTATTCCAATTTTCTATGTCAGTATACTTACCCATCCATCCAGGAGATTCTAGGTAAGCCTCACTACCACCAGAGACATTTAGTCCTTGAGGCTTAAATACAGGCTCCCACTTTTTAAGCTCTAGAAGTGTATGTAAATCATCTCCTACCTGGAGGGTCTCCTGGTACCCCTTACTTCTTACGAACTTTTCCACAGTGGACAATGGAAGTAAGATACCTTGAGAGATTACTTTTCTAAGCTTTATAGTTTTTACCTTCTTTCCGTTCATGAAGTCAAGTAGAGGATGATCCTTATCTGCTACAGCGTCTAAGGGTACATATACACCTAATGTTTCATTTTTAAAATCTGCAGTCTTTACAATACATTGCCATCCTTCTACGTGTGCTATAGAGAGTAAGTCGGCATTGGGGTGTTTTTCAATAGTGAATTCTACTACGGGCGCTGAAAAGTTGGACATAGTATACTCCTGAGTAATAAGTTATTATTCAATAGTATACTAAATTATAAGCTATTTGTCAATTTTTCTAGATTTTTCAATTAATTTTTCTATCATCTTAAGTAGCTTAACCTTTTCGAATGGCTTTCTAATATATACATCCATACCCACTTCAAGGCATTTGTCTTTATCATCTTTCATAGCAAGGGCTGTAAGGGCTATAATAGGTACTCTTACACCTAGTATACGTTCCCTTTGACGTATTGCAGTTACAGCTTCAAATCCGTCCATTTCAGGCATTTGACAGTCCATCAGTATTAAGTCAAATACATGTTTCTTTACTAATTCCATGCACTCCAAACCATTTGATGCAGTTTTAACTGTATGTCCTGCCTCTGCGAGGACATAGTTTGCTATCTTTTTATTAACTTCATCATCTTCCACAATCAATATGTCATATGTATTTTTAACCGTTTTTGCTTTATTTAGTATTTTTTTCAAGTCTTCATTATTTACTGGTACTTCCTTATCTTTTTTTTCAGGTTTCAATACTTTGAGTGAGAAGGAAAAAGTTGATCCGTTACCTTCAGTACTTACTAATTTTAGGCTAGAATCCATTAACTCCAACAGGGAACTAGTAATAGCTAATCCTAATCCAGTACCTCCATATTTCTTGGTAACTGAACTGTCTGCTTGAATAAATGCTTTTAGTATATCTTTTTGTTTATTTAGGGGTATTCCAATACCGGAGTCTTGTACTTTAAATTGAAGAATTATTGAATCTTTTAATTCTTTTTCTATCAATACTTCTAATAATACACTTCCACTCTCAGGAGTGAACTTAAAAGCATTACCTAACAAGTTAATCAGTATCTGTGTAAGTCTTACAGAATCACCAACCAATTCTTTAGGTATATTCGAGTCTATAGTTGTCTCAAATTGTAGATTTTTTTCCTCAGCAGTAACTTTAAATTGAGCTACCAAGTGTCCGATAGATTTATTAAAGTTAAATTTTTCTTTTAGAACCTCCAATTTGCCAGTTTCTGCTTTTGAGAGATCCAGCAAATCATTAAGTATAAATAAAAGATGTTTAGAAGAGTCTTTTAGCATTGCTAAGTAACTATTTTGACTTTTTGTTAGATCTGTTTCAAGTAGAATGTCGGCAATTCCTATAATACCACTCATAGGAGTTCTAATTTCATGACTCATATTAGCTATGAACTCACTTTTTAACTTAGTTAATTCGTTTGCTTGGTTCCTTTCCTCAGTCAGTTTGTTAAGCTTATTTACTTTTTTACTTATATTGGTTCCATATATTCTAGTTATTCCTGATTTCTGTGTTTTTTGAAATACTTGTTCATAATATTGACTATCAACCTTCACTTCTCTAAACCATGATTTAGTGTGTGGTTTTGCATACATATCATTTTGTACCATTCTTAACCATTTCACTATATCCTCTAAGTATGGATGACTTAAAGATTCTTGCGATAGTGATGGAAATAGTTCTTGTATGTTTGGATTCAAATATATAATGTTACCTTTTAAATCAATATCTATAATTGGATTGGGAGTAAAGTCTAAGGGATTGAAGTTTACATTTGGGTTGCCCTTAAATTTATTTAATATTGATATACACTTATCTTTAATGTGTTTCATTTTAAGATATCTTCCTAAAATAGTAAATTATTTAACTAGATAGCCTAAAGTTAGATTCCAGAGTTCTTTCTTTAAACACATACAGGCTTCTATATTATTTAGAGGTTTGGCTTTTCTAGTCTTTCCGCTATTTTTTATAGTTACTTTAAGACTATCTGCTGAAGTTAGTTTTTTTTGTACTTGATTAAACAGTGACCAAAGACTATCAGTACTTCCAATAGAAAACAATTCTGGATTAGGTATGCTATACTTGTCAGGAGAGAATCTAATTGCTGAAGCTTCTTGAACAAACTCACTAACCTGGGCCTCAGACAATACTTTAGACTGAAACATTTTGACAGTGGATATGATAGATTCAGTTACTTCCACTACTACAGACTTCATAGCACTTTCAAAATCTTCTGGAACATCTCCAACATGTTTCTGATATACTGGAGAGAAGGATTTTTCTCCCACCACAACACTGTTTAGTTTGGATACATTAAATAAACCATAATTTAGTATGAAAGGTTTAGTACCATCGTGACTGCCCTGATGAAGTATCTGTGGAATAGCTTCTTCTCCAGCAGGTTGGAAATCAATATTTTGATAAGTTGCCAGCCACCTAACATACTTACTACGTTCATTTTTTTGAGGTTTTAACTGTTGATAGTCTACTATGTACCAACCATGTTGGTTAAATTTTTCAATGATATCTAAGTGATCTATTTTATTATATCTATCAGATGTTTTAATAGGATCTCTCTGTTCCTGGAGTATACTATCTGAGTTTTGTAAGTTATTGTATTTAAGAATACTTGTTATACGGTTTATCATTACTATTAAACTCCTTAAAGTTGTTTGTTTCGCTTAATAGTATTATCGACAGAATCTTGGAAAACTTTAGGTAAATAATGTAATTAATTTATTTATTTTGTTTATACTTAGTTATATGTATTTATTAGGTTTTATACTTCTATTCTAAGTTTTTAATAATGTTTTCTGCTTTTTCTGCATTTTCAATGGCTATTTTATCCATCTTTTCTTGGTACATCCTTCTTCCAGTTAGTGCAGATTCAGCAACGTTGGACACGAAGAGGTTTATTGTTCCTCGTGCATCATCATTAGCAGGAATTGGATAATCTAACAGGCTTGGGTCCACATTAGAATCTGCCAAACCTATTACTGGAATAGCGAGTTTTCTTGCTTCGGTGATAGCAATACGATCTTCTATGGCATCTACAACGAATACCATATCAGGAAGTTCCTTCATTTCTCGTACACCGTCAAACACTTTTTGCAACTTTTCTAGCTCTCTATGTTTAAATAGTAGTTCTTTTTTACCTATTTTAATTCTTGATTTTGGTGATTCTACCTTTTTTATAAACTTTTCTAAGTCCACCATTCGTTTAATAGAGCTTCTAATAGTGTTAAAGTTAGTAAGTACTCCTCCAGGCCATTTGTGTGTCATGTAGAAAAACCCACATCTTTCAGCTTCTTTTTGGACTATATCACGGGCTGCTTGCTTAGTACCTACAAATAAAATAGTTTTACCTTTTGCGGTTTCCTTAGTAATCAACTCATCCACCCTCGCCCAAAGTTCTAATGTTCTTCTAAGATTAATAACATGTACATCATTTCGAGTTCCGTACAGGTTTACTGCCATTTTTGGATTCCAATACTGCTTGTCATGACCGAAATGGGCACCATTTTCTAGCATAGTTTTAATACTGATACGTTTATAGACCAAATTCTCTTTTGCTCTTTTTTCTGCTTGTCTTCTTTCTCTTTCTTTTCTTCTAAGAGCTTTTTTGTTTACTTTTTTAGTAGTTTCAAAGGTATCTGCGTTAGTATTAATCATTTTTAAATTTCCTGCACATGGTTATTTTAGTGTTAAAATTAATTCTTATTAAGAATAGCATTTTTTTATTAATATAGCAAGAGCTATTGACGTAAAAGTTGAAAAAGTCTATAATAATTTAAGTAGATACTTAAGTAAGGAGGATTTATGTTAGAAAGAATTATTTGCAATCTAAGCGGAGAGAGAATCCTATTCAATACAGCCACACCCAGTAAGTTTTTACCTGGAAAAGTAATACAGATCAAATTAGGTGGAGGCAATAAGGCTATATTTAGAATTTCTAGAGTTATTAAATCTAGACCAATTAAGACACTTAATAATGGTTTAAGGACTTGTTTTGAAGTTTGGGGAAAAGAATGGAAAGAGACGAGGTAATTTTTACTTTACTAGAGATAGTGCTGATATTAGTATATACTCTACTATTTTTATTTGTTATGGGTAGCCTTGTTCTTGGTATTCCTTTGTTATTTAAATTTGGTTGGAATTTTACAATGGCAGATTTTGGATTACCCATTTTGACTTATGGTAAGGCATTTGTTTTGTTTTGGATGTGGATTCTACTCATCAGACCTGTACTAGTGTGTAAACCTGAAAGATGATCCTTAGATTGGACGATAAACGTAATTTAGTTCATAATACTCCTTGGGATTTAATATCAACGGAGAAGTTGCAAGGAAAGCCCTTTAGTGGTTACATAATAAAGGCTTTTAGAGTCACAAAAGGCTGGAATGTACACCAATTAGCTAATTTGTTAGGAATTAAGAGAGTTTCTGCCCTGCGTAGGTTAGAATCTAAGGAAAGGATTGGTATAAAAAGAGCAAAAGAATTGGCAAATATATTTGATATAGCAGATTATAGAATCTTCAGAAGTAAAACCGATCTAGACAAATATAGACCTAGTATGAAGGCCGTAGAAGCACTTGTACAGGTTAGGCAGTTTACAGGTATGTTCATAGTAAAGACGTTACATAGTTTTACAGCCACTGGAGAAGAGGCCGTCAAGTTACTAGTTAGGACTAAAAAGCGCAAATTTCCTGAGACTGTAAATGAAATACCTTTGATTGTAGAAAAGCTTACCTATTCTTAGAGTTTATTTATTTATTTATTTATTTATACCTAATATACAATATAACCGTTAGGGCGACTATTAGAATATTCGTAGAGAAGTTAACTAGTAATGGCCATTCGAAGGCTGTCAATATAATATAAGTTACCATAAATATTTCACCTAACAGCCAACAAAGTAACATACCGAAAGATAATCCTTTAGTTGTTTTTGTTTTATATGTTTTTATTAGCTGAGGAACTCCACATAAACTTAGTAATCCAGCTCCTATCCAACCGATTATCTCTGTTATAAGATCATGCATACTTACCTACCTTTTAGTAATTCTTGTATTTGATTTAAAATAGTAGTATCTTTGTCTAAAATCTTAACACATTGATCTATTGATCCATAATTCTCTTCAAGAACTTTTAATAGGAGATTTTTAATTTTAGTTTTTTGTATCTTTTCAGGCAAAGCATTAGAAGTTTGATATAAGTTAGAAAGCTTAATTCTAATACTTTCAAAGTAATCTTCTATTTGTTCGAAAGTCCACTCTCCATTCCTTACAGACATTAATTGCTTTCTACTAGCCTGAAGATCTAAATCTCCCTCTACTAACATTTGTTCTGCCTGGTTTACCAATCTAATAATATGATAGCAGAATTTTGCGTCATATCCATAAGTTTCTATACTTTTTTTCCTTTTAGGATTGCTTTTATTAGAACCTTTTTTAGCCTTACTCAACTGCTGATATGCGTATCCACTGTATGAATGATAGATCTTCTTACATAGAAATAGTTTTCTATCCTCCCTGATTATATTACCTACCCTACTCAGATGTAATACACAGTTAGTAGGAGTGAAAAGAGAATCAACTATGTTTGGTACACATTTTGAGGCAAGTTTGAAAAACTTCACCACATTATAAACTGTAAAATCATACTCCCTAGAAGTACTGTCATCAATTATATGATGTTCTTGCCACTGATCGAATTTGATATAAGAGTCATCAAATTCTGGTATAATTCCCTGTAAATGCGGGAACACTATATCCTTAGGAGGTATACATATACCGTAAACATCATAATCAGAATCGTCCTTATTCACTCCATAAGCCATAGATCCTATAATAGTTTCATAATGTACGTTCTTTACTAAGAATTTAGGAGGAGTAATTAACTTTTTATCGTGGAGTAACTTTATATTACTGACCATTGATAATTCTCCTAGCTAAGACTATCAACACTCTTCTTTGATTAAAATCTGGATCATCTATAACTATCTCTTGCAGCTTTGAAAGGATAATTCCTACATTAGGTCCCTGAGCTACTCCTAATGCCATAATATCTCTACCAGATATTTCCAGACTATCAAACTTACTAGTTTGCTTCCTCTCCTGCTCTTGGGTAACTTTAGCTAAAAACGCATTCCACTCTACTTCAAATGCTTCAGGATCTAAACCTTTAATTCCACCAAGTTTGTCAGCTTTCTTATGATCCAACCACTTTGGAAATAAATCTCCTACCTTCACCATAGTTTTACGTATAGCTTTTCCCTTACAGTTCTCTATGGGTCGCATGTGTTCTCGTATCAAGGTAACTACTTCTGCAATCTCCCTGCTTGGAAATTTAAGCCTCTTAAGTACAACTTCTGCTAGCTTCGCACTGACAGTCTCATGTTCCAGGAAGTGCCTACCATTTTCATCTTCAGATATGCATAGAGGTTTACCTACATCATGTAGTAGTGCTGCTAATCTAGTTATCTTATCTTTTGGACATAGATCTACTACTTTTAATATATGTGTAAAAACGTCCCATAAGTGCCATTTATTTTGTTTTATATTTACAGTAGAGACAAGCTCAGGTATGAACATATTAAGAATTCCCATTTCCAGAAGTTCTTTAAATGCCTCTGAAGCATTATCGGTTATTAGTATTTTTGATAACTCATCTCTTATTCTTTCAATACTTATTCCTTCCACTAATGTAGCTAGTTTATAGGCGGTTACTTTAGTTTTTTGATCAACTTTTCTATTTTGACCTATACCAAACCGTAGCATTCTTAAAATCCTGTGAGGATCTTCCATAAACCGCCTCTCTGGATTCCCTACAGCTTTGAGCACATTATTTTTTAAGTCTTCTTCACCCCTAAAAGGATCCACTAATTTACCAGTATTTAATGAGATAGCTATGGCATTAATTGTAAAATCTCTAGCTGGGAGATCTTCTTCAATAGAGCTAGTAAATTGTGTTTCTTGACTAGGATCTCTAAAAGTTGTAACTTCAAACACTTCGCCCTTAATTACTATAGCAAGCGTACCTCGTCTAATACCTACCGGAATCCATCTTATTGAATTGATCTGAAGCATGTGAATCATTTCATCAGGTGTTAGAGCTGTGGCAAAGTCGAAGTCTTTAGGGGTTCTATCTAGAAGAATGTCACGTACAGCTCCACCTACTAGGTGTAAATCAGCAGTTACACCTAATATCTTTTTTAAGGTGAGTATATTAGGTAATTTTAATACTTTTTCAAGTTCCATACCAGTATATCGTCGCTGACCCTCTAAAGCTTTAGCTATTTATTGTTTAGTTTTAAGTAATCTATATGTACTTGTCGCTAAAGGGAAGTGATTTAAAGATCCCTTATCTAGGTACTTGTTCTTGTTCCACAAAATATAGTCTATTTCGTTTGTGACTGTGTTATAGCTTAACTCCCTGGTTAGACTGTCACCTTCATTACTATGAAATAGTGAAACTCCTGGATTTAATTTCAGGAAATATGAAGCTAAGTACCAAGGAATACTACTTGTTTTATTAAGCTCTATCTCGATCATTTTTTGAATTAAGCTATCTAATTCCATACTTTTAGTATACATCATTAAATTAATTTTTACAAACATCTAAAGTTTTTTTTCAAAGCTGTCGATACTATACTTATGCGAATAGATGACAAGAGAGTACTAATAGTAGACGATATCGAAGTAAATAGGGTCGTCCTAGAAGAACGTCTAAGTGCTATGGGGGCCTTAGTAATGGAAGTGGATAACGCAAAAGAAGCATTAGAACAGTTAGTTACTAAACAGTTTGACATAGCATTTGTAGACTTACAATTAGGAGGCGCATCAGGTGAAAGTGTAGTAAGAGCCTCTAAAAAAGCAGGAGTTACTAGTCCTATAATAGCTTGGACCGCTGAGTTGGATAATAAAAAGTACCTAAAGCGTGGATTTACTGGTGTACTAAATAAACCTTTAGAAAACAAGAATTTATTTGAAGTTCTAAAAACTGCCTTCCCGCAACTTGAAGTAGAGCCTAAGAATCTTACAGTATGTACCTATGCAACCTCTGGAGACCTTGATAATCTACCTGAAAAACTTATAGAACTTATAAACCTTCGTAAGGAGGACTTACCTACTGAACTGTATAGAATCAGAAGGGCAGTAGATTTAGGTAATTGGGATAAAGCAGCAAGGTTAACTCATAGTTTAATAGGATTTACTGGAACCTTAGGATTTATAAACTTCAGTAATAAATTACGAGAAGTAGAGGAATGTCTAAGAGCTAAAAAGCTTGGTAATTGTATGAGAGTTTTAGAAACTATCACAGAGGCAGCAATGGACATAGCAGTTGATCCTCTAGCTTAACTCTGATATACTAAGTTAATGATAAAATTATTTTTGACTAAGTTATACAATAGTGTTGTATTCTTTGGCTATCTAGATAAATGTGAAAAATGTGGATACCCAAAAGAAGTTGGTAGGCCCTGGATGTATAACGAAGAAACTGGAGAGGTAGATCCAAGTTTGTATTATCAATGTACTTGCTTTGAGGATGTTTCAGATTAAATTAGCCCTTAACTACTGCTAAAGGGGATAATTCTACAACTATATCTACCAAGTCTTTTTGCGCTTTCATGACTATATCTATGTCTTTGTAAGCGGAAGGTGACTCATCCAAGTTAGCCTTGGATTTTATTGAATGTAAGATTCCCTTATCTTCTAGTAATTTCAACTCTTCATTTAACTTTAGTGTTTGTTTTGCTTTCTTTCTTCCAAGAATTCTCCCAGCTCCGTGACTACAGGAAGTGAATGACTCCTGACTTCCCTTTCCTCTAACTATAAAAGATTTAGTGCCTTGAGATCCAGGTATGATTCCCAATTGCCCTTTCTTAGCAGAAGTAGCCCCTTTCCGATGTACCCAAACGTTTTTACCATAATGATTCTCTAGAGCTGCATAGTTATGGTGTATATTTATAGGTTTTTCAAATGTACATTTAAGTACCTGTGTAATACAACCTTGAATCTTATTAGACATATTCTCTCTACTAGCTTGAGCGAACTTTAATGTAAAATCTAGAGCTGTTATAAAATCCACTCCTTCTTGAGTGTCTACTGGTAAGAAAGACATAGGTTCATCACCTTTTAATCTTTTTATATCTGAATGCCATTTTTTATTTAAATTTAAGGCCAGTTTGTTGTAGTGGGTAGCTACTTTATGTCCTAGATTTCTACTTCCAGAGTGAATCATATACCAAATGTAACCATCAGAACCTGATTGTATCTCTAAAAAGTGATTATTCGATCCAAGTGATCCCAACTGGAAACGTGCAGATTGTAGTTGTTTCTGAATTACCACATCATCTGGTGTATTGTTAAATCCCTCCCACTCCTGTGGAGTTTGGTTATAAGTACCTAATCCTACTGGAACATGGGTTTCTATTAACTTTTTTATTCGAATTAACAGTTCTCTATTCAATTCAGTAATCTTTATTCCTGTTTTCACAGCTAACATACCGCATCCTTGGTCGAAACCTACCATAGCTGGAGACACTACTCCTAAGCAGGCCACTACGCCTCCTATAGGTAATGAATACCCTTTGTGCCCGTCAGCCATTACACAGGTGTGATGGAATATGAAAGGTAATTTAGATGCAGTAATTATTTGCTGCAATGCCTGTTTATCAAAAGTTCGCATATTGTGCCATATAAAACATGGGACTTTCATATTGTCTTTTTTAAACTTAAAAACTGTCATACTATTCTCTAATTTTAAATCCTATAGTTAGTATCGACCAGTATATCACAAAACTTTAGTAAATTTAACAAAAATGTTTAAATTTGCTATAATATTTACTATTATGAGACTATTAGATAATAACCATCTGTACTTACTGGGTTTATTTCAAACTGATGGAAGTCTTTATAAGTTTAAGGATAAAGATAAATATAAGCTATCCCTAGAGATATCTATTAGAGATTTAGATGTTATAAATAAAATAGAAGAAATCCTGAGTCCTATTGTACATGTTACCAAGTACTATAGAACTAGAGATACAAACTTTAAAAAAGATTACAAAAGTGTAGCAATTAATATTAATACAAAAGACTTTTTAAAGAAGTATTTTACTCCATTTATACCAGTAGGCAGAAAAAGTGAGACAATTACTCCACCTGTAGTAAAGTTTCAACCAGACTATCTTAGAGGGATATATGATGGAGATGGTTCCTTAGGAATAACTTCTAATAACAGGGCCTTTATGTCCCTATGTACCAAGTCAGAAAGATTAAAGGAGTACTTAGTAGGTACTCTAATAGATGTTATAGGAATAGAGTTAAACATATCCAGGAATGTTAGAGATGACGCTTACAACATCTGTATATACGATGAAGCAGCTGTTAAATTTTCTGAGCTACTATATGCAAACTGTTGTACTTGTTTAGATCGTAAGCATAACGCATACCTAAAGCTTAAAAATTGGAAAAGAACTGCAAATAGAAGACTATACTCTTGTAAAACGTGGGAAGGTTGGGAAGACCTCTTAATTTTGTCTGAAGAACTAACCATAGCCGAATTAGAGAAGAAATTAACAAGGACTAGCTCCTCAATAAAAACCCGTAAGTGGAGATTAAATAAGACTACTTAAAGATAGCACTCATTTCTTTTTCCTTCTTTTCTTTTTTGCTGCTTCCAGTTTCTCCAACTGTTCCTGGTATAGTAAATCGTCTGCCATTTGTTCACATACATAACATGCCTCCAGTAATGGATGATTACTATTCACACAATAAATACAGCACTCAACCGTATTATCGTCACATATTGAGCAAGGAATGTCCATAACTAAATTATTATGTGTTTTTCTACCACATATCTCACAGGGATAGAAATCTTCTTTTTTAAATACCATTGTACCTCTTTGCTTTACATTGAATAATAAGATAAAGTATAACTACAGGTATACCGATAGTTTGCACGTAACCATTCAAACCCTGATAGGTCATGAGATATCCAGATAGAGATATTACCCAATATCATAGCAATAAGCAGTTCTTTCAATTCTTCAGTATACCTTTTTACCACTATTCTAACTCCTTTAGAGTTTCATTATCACGCTCCCTAATAACTATGTTAAAAGTATAGGAAGTATCTCTAAAAATATAAGCCAATAAGTTTTCTATAAAGCTATCTTTAGATTTTACAACCATAGTTACTATTTTAGCTATAGCAGCAGCTCTAGTTATTTTTAATTTTATATTCATAACATTCCTTTAAAATATTAAACTTCCCTTATCATCCCACTGAGAGTATAATTTACAATCAGGTCTTAAAATAAGATACTTTAAATCTTTTTTTGGTATCTGAGACATACAATCATCGTCTACTACAGTAGACATCCCCTTTACCGAGTAACACAGCTGACCATAATCTAGTACTCTAAGTAAACTACCCCCAGTTTTAATAAAAGTTGCTATCTCTTTAAAAAATCCCTCCTCGAACTGATGACTATCAATCCAATGATCTTGATTAGTGTCATTGCCAGAAGTATACATCTTTCTAAAAGTGATCTGGTTTCCACCTAGCTCTTCGACTTTATTAAAATAATCTTCAGGGTGTGGATATCCAGCTTTAGTTTGATACGTGTTAGTCATGTTCAAACAGATTCTTAAGGTAAATCTATAGGTTTTTATTCTGCTACAAAGATAGTCAACATCAAATTGATATTTCTCAGGGGTTTGCTGTATTTCAAAGTTCTTTTCTTGGTTGAATACATTAGCAGTAGATAGAGCTATAGTAGTAACTCCTACATGGTGTCTTAAGAAGTACAAATAGCCATCATCTAGGAGAGTCCCAGAGGTTTGCATCTCCACCTGCTTGAAAGGATTCTTAGACATCTTATTAAAGATAGCAAACAGTTTTAAGAACTCCCAGTTCTGTTGAGGCTCAGTATCTCCGGTAAGGATTACAGTCTGACATCCATTATCTCTAGCATATTCCAATCGTTGTATGAAATCACTCATATATCGGTCAAAGTATAAATTCCTGCCTGTAATCATATTCTCATATTCATCTGCATCATGCATTCTAGATACACAGAACTTACATTTATTAATACATTTCTTATTAGGAACTACTATGGATAGGCTTTGTATTGACATGTTACTCTTTTTCCATAAGTTTAATATTATATTCGCATTTAGAACGATATTGATCGTTAGAATCAAATTCAGTTGCTTCTGAATCTTTTATTTTGGAGGTTTCATATCTGTCCTACTATACTAAATTAGTAATCCTTTATTTCTTAACCATTCTTCTATTTCTGATATACCTACATAATCTAGAATGTCTCCAGTCTCCATTTCAGATAACAAGTCTCCTATATCAGATTCTGAGACTACTGTAGAAGCTCCCATTTTACCAAGTATATCTGACTCTCCGTAATGATTTATTGCATTTCCTATATCAATCTGATTCATTATTTCGTCTTCGTCTGCACCACTAACTTCTACTGAGACTTCATCCTTACATCTAGCAGGAAGTACAGAGACATATGAGGCATCAAATGTAAAATCTGTCATAATAGTAATATCGTCACTTTATAATAAAACTTTAGCTTTATTTTAACTAATATTCAATACTGTCGTATCCATTAGCTGTTGAATAAAAAACTCTACTAATTTCACAATCAGAAAGCATCTTCATACAGGACTTACAAGGCTTCGCTAGAGCTGATTCTCCGTTCTTAAGCTCTCTGTATACATACACTGTAGATCCTCGTAACTGGGCAGCAGGAGTGCCTAAAACGGCAGCAAACTCAGCATGTATCATGTTCCACTTGTGAGGGGATTTGGGGTGCGTTTTGAGCTGATTATACCCAGTACTTATTATAGTGTTTCCTTTCACTATTACACAGCTCATTTGATATCTAGGATGATTAGACTTTTTAGCTAATCTTTTAGCTAGGTTAAAGTGCTTTGTATGTTTATCCTTCATCTATTTCCTCAAAATTTCTTAATATGTTTGCCAACAAAGGACTAGCCTTTTCAATGTTTTTTTAATAGTTCTTTCCATTAATGCCAAGACATTATCTACATCTTTAGTTTTACATTTAGGATAATTTACTTTAAAAACTTTATTTAAGAATTCTTGTTGCTCAGGAAGTAGATCTTTATACATATTGTGTACAAGTTCTTGTTTCTTCTTTAGTTGCTTCTTTTTAAATGCTTTTTCCTCTGCTTTAAATTTGGCTAGTATCTTGCTTGACATTTAAGTAGTTCTCCAGTTACTTTGGCCACATGGATTTTTTAAGGTCCAAATCTAGACTTTCATTTCCTCTGACTTCTGCTATAAGTTCCTCCCAGATAGCTTCAGTTAATTCATCAATCTGCTTTTCTGTTACTTCTTCGAAGTCTTTTAAAGTCATAGTACCATAAGATGCTGAGCTTTTTACTCTAGTTAGGTTAAAGAAATAAGTACCATTAGGACTTTCCATACCAAACCACGAGGTTACTGCTTTTCTAATTGCTCGTTTAGTACTACTCATTATCTTTTATCCTGGAATACCTTTCCTTCTTTAATTACTATTTGAACATCATCTGGAGTGTCAATTACTTCTAACAGTAATTGAACTTTCAACTTCTTAGCAAGTTTACGCATCTCCTCCCTACTATCACAGTCCAACCCTCCCATACTACGCATAATCATAATACCTTTAGGATTAAGACCATAACCTATTGACATAGAGATCTTCCACTGTTCAGACTCACTAAGTTGAGAGAAGGGCACCTTATTAAAGAATACCTTACCATCTTCAATGACTAGACCTTTAAGAGGTAGTTTAGCTTCATCTAGTACCTTTTTATACTCTTTCCTTGCTTTCTCCAAATCTCCATCTGCTTTCTTATGTTGCTTAGTTACCTTGTCCAGTGCGACTTGAGCATCAGCTTTAATAGTGTTAGCATTAACTTGAGAGTTGATCTCCTCTGCGTTTGCTATCTGCTCAACTAAAGCATCCACTGGTCTCTTCTCAACCACAGTAAACTTCTTTAGTTTTTTAATTTCTTTTTCTTCCTTCTCCAGCTTTACTTGCAGTTCTTCTAACTGTTTTAAGGTGTTTTTTCTATCAGTTTGTTTAACCTTTAACTGTGCCAACTTAGAATCAATATTTGAATTAAATTCTTGATTAGCTTTAAGTTCTTGAGATAGTTTAGTTACTGATATAACTTTTTCAGGTACATTCTTAAACTCTGTTAGACTTTCAAAGACTTTTTTCTGCTTGTCTAGGTCTCTACCTAAATCTCTCCTTTTTTGATATAGATTCGCTTCGTTATTTTCGTAGCTTTTAATATCAATGTCAAGATACTCAGCTAAAAGTTCAATCTTCTTCTCCTCACTAGAAGTAATAAAGATTCCAGGCTCAAAAGCTAGCTTACCGAAGGCAGCATTTAAGATAGACTGAGGAGACTTAAGTTTCTCACCATCTAGAGACCTCACTACAAGATCTGCACTTCTATCTGTTTTTACATTAAGAGTTACTAGGAATTCATCTGTCTTCAGGGTTACTGTACCCTTCTCTGCTCCGTGCTTAACTGGATCTTCTGGAATAAACTTACCACCACCTAGAGCCATAAGTATTGCAGATAGTAATCCTGTCTTACCTTCTCCATTCTTTCCACCTATAGTTAGGTTCTGACCGTTTAGGTCTAGGTTTACATTATCAATTCCCATAATGTTTTCTACAACACATTCAAGTATAGCGGTCATAAGTCTGTCCTGTTTAATATAAAATTGATCCTATTATAGTGTTTCCATTTTTTAAATCTCCACAGAAGCCGTCCTCGGATAGTTCCACCTCATAATACTCACTAAGACCTTCTTGCTTCTCTTCTATCCTGGTTTTAATCTCTTCAGGAGTATTTAAGATTCTTCCTTCATCATCCGTCTCTAGTTCAATGTTGTATGAACTTAATTGATTTTCAACCCAATCCACAGTATAATGGTTTTCAGATGAGCAACCATTACGACAGTCCTCTGTGCAATTTATAGTCTCTTGCAATTCTACTGTAAATACTTCTTTCATAGTTTTATCTCCTGTATAATTTATCGGAAGATTCCTTAAAAACTTTAGCTATTTTTTTACTTTTTATACTGCTCTATACACTCTCCAACTTTTACCATAATTATAGTCACTTACCTTTATCATACTAATGCCTCCCATTTCGAAATCAATAATTGAATGATCTCCACGATGTGTGGCTGTTCTTAGGGTTGCTTTTGCTAGAAAGACTTTACCTGTATGTTTTAGTTGAGCCTTTTTAGTATAAAGAATTGGTAGGTCACTTTTGGCAGCTGACTGAATTATCCGCACTGTTTGAGTATTTACTGCAGAATCAAGTACATAGGCTATTATATACTGATGTTTGAAGTCAAACAGTATATCATTAAAAGCTACACAGTCAGTGTTAAGCTCTCTATAGAGGGCAATTAACTTTCTTTTTTGTTCTCTTGTTTCATCTAAATAGTCCCAAACCATAAGAGTATTATCGGCTGGTTATTAAAAAACTTTAGAAGTATTTAATTATTTTTCTACTAAAGTTTTCTGAAAATATGACGATATATAATATGAGACTTAAAAATGGAGAAAGTTATCATGAATAAATTAACACTAGTAATTAGACCTTTTAAAGCTATATACTTAATAACACTTACTATTGCAGCAGCTTGGTATTATGGGATTGGAGGTATTTTATTAATATTTCTGGCATCTTTAGACATTAAGCCCAAAGATTGATAAGGAACTATGACATGACTACAACGATGAAACAAAGACACTACCAGGATCTAGCAGAGGAAATTAAGATACCTGCTAAGAAGGTATATGATCTAGTAGAGGAGCTGAAGCTCGAAGAGAAGGGCTATGGACTAATAACTTCCAAGGAGTTTGCAGACTGGAAGGAAAGAAGTATAGAGTTCATCCCTGAAGATGTTATGAAGCGGGAGGGAACTACTTGCTATTTGAAGAGCAACTTTTTGTGTCTAGGAGCCTAAAAGGTGAGTTTAAGTTGTGTATAGTAACAGATCTGAGTGCTAGGGATATAGTTGGAACAGTTTCTGAAGTGGAAAACGATAAACAATATTTTATCGTTCCAGTAGTATAGGAAACATATAATGGATAATGGAAGAGAGTATACAAGTGGTAGATAAGATAGAATTTGTAGATAAAAATGAGATAATTCATGAGGATCATCATGGAAATCAATTATGTTTAAATGACATAAGGACTGAGCATTTAATCAACATACTAAGAAGAATGGTTAATGCATTTGCGAGGGAAGTAGGTCTTTCTAGCATACTCATTAAAAACCCTGTAGCTGATTGTGAGTTCGATATCAATGATGAATACCTCCAATACTTTTTAGCTTATACTACTGAGGTAGAAAATAGAATGAAAGAGGAAGAAGTTAGGGAGTGTTATAGAATAATATTTAGAAAGGTAAAAAAGAAGACGTATGATATATCCAAATACTCTGACTTATTTATTAACTACACTATAGAGGAAGTAAAAGATACCTGGTAAGTTAAACTCTCCTTACTAGGAAGCAGTCTAGATACTGGAACATGTCAACAATATTTAAATCTACTCTCTCCTTGGTAGCACACTCCAATATGAGATAAGCTTCTTCTTCCCAAATTGCTTGCGCTCCTGATCCAGCCATTAACTCTCTTTCTTGATGAATAAACACTGCGAAGCTACCAGAGAAGTTAAGTAATTCCTCTACACCTGAAAACTCCATCCACTCGTCAAAAACGTGCTCATCAATCTCTATTTGCTCTTTTACATAATATAAGCTAGGCATCTATTAGTTTTATCTCATCTGCGTTCACTGTACAGGCTACATTGTTTCTTTCAAAGTGGTAAGTACCATCACCCTTATCTATCAATAAGTCGCTAATACAGCCCTTTCTCAGAGCTTCTCCATTATCTAAGGTAACATGTATTTTAAGTTTTGCTTTTAGGAACGGGTTAGTATTATGTTTAGAAAATAGTTCACTTAATTTCATAGTATCTCCATAAACTGTTTACTAATTAGTATATCGACAAAACTGGCCATAAGCTTTAGCTATTTCTTTTTATAATAGAGATATATGATCCAGGCTACAGCAAATGAGTTCAAAAAGTAGTTAAGTGCTAAGGGCATTTGGGAGTTTGAATCCATCAGAATATAAGTTAATAATAAGATAAATCCAACTAGTTTTAATATGGCTGACAAGATTGACAACCCCTCGAAACTATTGGTTTTTATTGAGGTGATCACCTGTGGAATATTACAGACTAATAGAATAACCAATCCAGACCAACCAATTACATCTCTCAACATTTCGATATCACTATTTTATTACTAAAGTTCACTTAAATATATTATAACATTTCTGCATGTCTCAGTCAAAAGAGTAATTTTGAGATTGCACTATTCTACCTTAATGTGTTATACTAGTTCATATGAGTATAATATTAAGTGAAGATAATTGTGGTAACAACGACTACCCTGAGATAGGTCATATGTCTTTCTCGTCCAGGTTTGGTATCTCAGAAACTGAAATGTATTGGTCGTTAGGTCCACTCTATGTCGAACTGACACAGTATCCAAAACATTTTATAATTCGCATTCGATTCAAAAGATTATTCGGGACCAAAAGGTATAAAATAATGCTAGAGCGTTTTTAAATGTATAAGCAACTTTTTAAAGATAGTTTTTACTTAGATCGCGGAGTATTTGAGCCTAGTGAATATGAATTACACTATAAATTAAGGTTAGTTAAAACTAGGAAAGATCAGGAATGTTGTATATGTAAGGAAAAAGGACTGAACATACTGAAAGGATCCAAAGCAATCTATGAGTCGTGCTTTTTAGATGGTAGTCCAGTTAGTTGTTATACGTGTTTAAAGTGTGCTGATGAGACTATTTTACAGGGTATGGGTATGGATAGAACAGATTTATTAGAAGATGAGTATTTCACGGAGTTTTTAAATGATAGGTAAGAGAAATATTAAAAAAATTGTGGCTAAGTATAGTCAATGGGAAGACACACCTACTAATCCAAGAATAACCGGATACACTATACTAAGTAGATTACCTAAAAGGTATGGTAGACAGGAACGTAAGGCTATAAGAAAGCAGTTTAGGGACACATGGCATCCTGTTTGTATGAGATTAATTAGACTTAAGAATGGAGAGGCAGCACAAGAACCATTTCCAGTACAAGCATCAGATTTACTGGCTTGTGGAATTAAACCTGAAGATATGTTATTTAACCTAGAGAAGGATAATTAATGCTAAGATACCTATCACTACTCATATTGATTTTATTTCTATCAACTGCTCAGGATGGAGCTGCTGAAGATGGAAGAGTAGGAAAGACTAGTACTGGTACTGCTAGAATATCTATAACTATTTTACCAAAAATTGAGATTAAGAAGAATCCAAATGATCCTAGAAATATTAAAGTAACAACCAATTTATCCGAAGGATCTTTTAATAAAGTTACAACTATCTCTAATGAAATTACAACTATAGTTTTAGAACCAAAGTAAAATGACAGAGGTATCTAAAGAAACTTTCATACATTATTCCCAAGTAGGACTAGCCGAACAAACTATACAAAAGTATAGAAACTACTTACTCCTGTATAAAACTAAAAACTATAAGATTGGGAAATACGAGTATTTTTGTAAAACAATGTTAGGTAATAAAGTGCTTAAGTTATTTAGAGTTGAATCTACAAATATTCAGTGGTTCTGTTTGGAGTACCTATGAAGGTATCTAAAAAGGTTTTTGAAGCTTATAAGAGAAAGTCATTAGATCTTAGTAGTAGTAATTTGACCCAAGGAAGTAATTACATGTTTTTCCAACGTAGGGAAGTTGAAGTAGATAGTGACATGATCCCATATACTAAAGAAGATGTGGATACTTTAGTAAGTTTAGTTGGCACCGATGCATATGGGAAGGGATGGTTTATTACTAGAATGCTCTAAAACAAAAGCAAGTATGTAGGTAAAACTATAAGTAAGACATCTAGTGCAATATTTAAAAGATAAGCAATATGCATATTACAACTCCTTGATTGTATGTTAATTGACTACTATAACTATAGTACAAAAGTTTATTTTAGATTAATTGACTATGGTACTATACTCTGGTATATTTAGATAGATGACATACTTATATAAAGTAAAAATGAATCAAGTTGGGAAATATAAGAATAGAATTAAATAGGAGAACAGCTTAATGTTTCCATCCAATGTTGAAGTAAGTGAACAAATTTTATTAATGGCATTTAGGTATGCTATTAATAGAAATACAGCTGCACCTGGGGAAGTGTGCAGAGAACTAAAAATCAATTGGGATAAGATTTGTTCAGAGTTCAAACGCCAAATCAAAGAAGATATAGAACGTCAAATACGTATAACCGATCCAGGAGGAGATTATTACCAAAGAGTGAGTGATGATTTTATAAGTATGTTGGAATGGATAAGCAATCGAGATGTATAGACTGATAAGGTTTATCCAAACAGTAGAAGACTGTTTAGACTTACCATGCCCTGAGATAACTTCTTCAGTATGTGGGACAGTTTTAGTATTAAAATATACTTTAGATACTGGAGAAAGTTATTTAGTAAACTTTGATACTAGAAGTCCCTGTATAATCCTAACAGGAAAAAATTTAAAGTGTTGGTCTGAGGATATAGATGAGCTATTTAAGGTTTTTGTAGGAGTGTTAAGTGGATAGTATAATGATATTTTTAAAAGAGTTAGAGAATTTAGAGTTACCCACCCTTTTAAAAAAGTCACTCGCTCGATTATAACTTTCAAGAATCGTATCAGAAAACTAACAAAGGATCAAACTTCTAGGCAGTGAAGATGCCAGAAAGTGTAAAAGACTTTAATTCCTTTAACTTAGTTTTAAATTCTTGTTCATTTTTACAAGTTATTACCAGTTCAAACTTCGTTACCTTTGCACTTAGACTTTCAAGAATCTCTAAGGTAAGGGTGAAGCTTTTTCTATTTATAACTATTGAAGGCTTGGTTAGTTGGGTTAGTATCCTATAAGATAGTACTTCCTTTCCATCTGCACTGATCTCAGATATCTCAGCGAATCTATCCTTAATAATACTAATTTTAGCTGTATCGAAAATAAATTGTCTACCTACTTGCATAAATTCTCCTTATAATTGTTATATGTATAGTATCGTCAGATCCTCAGAAAACTTTAGCTAAATTTGTATATTTTATATAAGTATGTTATTATATAGAAGTATGGATATATACGGAAGAAGTTTATTTAAGGCCACTGTTATAAAAGCACATGAGGAGCCTTATGAGTGCATTAGAATGAATATTCTAATATTGGCCGACAATATTGAAAAGTCCGAAGATATATTGTTAAATAATATTAGGGGATGGAAAAGGCACAGAGAGTACGCAATTGAAGTAGAAGATTTTAATATTTATCACTCTTTAGAGCTTATTAAGAAAAAGAAACTTGATAAATATGGGTTTTTAATATTGTGGTAGAGATAGATAGAAAAAGGATATATGGATTCATAGAGAAGTTACAAGGCACTTATGGCATAACTAAGGAAAAAAGTAGGGCGTTAGAAGCACTAAACTACGCAATAGAGGTTGAAGATGTAGATCCTATATTAATTCCGTATTTAAAAAAAATCAATAGTCATAGGCATATTTACACTGTATCTTCTTGTGATGGTTCTGGAAGCATGGATTCGAGAGGATTTGTGGTATTTAGAAGCATGTTGTCGTTAGAGAAAACAACTAGAGGTTTGATAGTACCCTTATTGGACCTAGATCCTACAGGTATTACAGAAGTATCTTTCTATCACCCTAATCTAAGAACAGTTGGATTTATATTACATTTTCCAAAATCTAGGGTAGAGTTTGCACTTGATAACTTACTAAAAGTATTAGAAAACTTTTAAAAATCCATATCTCCTGTGTTTAAATCTTCTAATTCTTCTATACTAAGTGATTGAGTATCTTCTAATTGTGGTTCCTTTTCTACTACTTCATTAGTTTCTAAAAGAGGATCTAAGGCACCTCCAATGGCCATACCAACAACTGTGCTCAGTGGATCCTCTTTAGTAGTAGTGTATGTAGGCACACTGGAGCTTATTACATCTACAGACTCACATACATCACTGTAATGATCCATTAAATCTACATAATGATCTGCAACTTGGTCTAAATTACCCACAAATCCATCTAAAAATTCTAGTATATCTTCCTCTAATGCATTTAACTTCTCTGGATTGGCTTTCCAGTATTCTACAGTAGTTAACATCTTTTCTATAATATTTAATAACTTTTTATTATTCATAATCTCTCCTAATAAGCTATAACACTATAGTTATTATCGTCAGTTTTTAGAAATACTTTAGCTAATTCTGAATTTTTTTCTGCTATTACTATGGACACTTAATCAAAAATAAGGTATTATATCTTTAGAGTTTAATAAATCTTTTAAAGGAGCTAATAATAATGGCATACGGTAGAGCATCAAAGCAAACATATTTTGGGAGAGTTATTTATCCCGCCGAGAAAAAACAATATAATAATAAAAATTTCTTACAGTTTTATATTTATGTAGATAAACTAGCCAAGGAAAAGAAAAATGGCAAATATGAAGCTGTTTCAGCAAGAATTCAATGTTCTTACTTCCCAAGAGGTAATAACCCCGAATTAGATCCCATAGTAGCAATCCTCACTCGTGTAAGTTGTAAAGAACACCAAAATTCCCTAGCTGGGCATTCATACTCCTCAGTTGAATTAGTAGTTGAAGGATCTGAGAAGCTGGTAGCAGTCGAAGGTAAGGGAGGAGCTTATTACAAGTCCTTGGAGTACACGGATGTAAGTATTACAGATAACGAAGTAGTAAAAGCGTATAGACGTTTTAGAGATGCTATGCAGAATGGTGGACAACCATCTGCACCTACTCAGAGTGCTCCAGTCCCGGCTCAGACTCAGGCACCTCAGATTCAGACACCTCAAACTCCTCAATATAGTATTGGGGATTTAGCTACTATTAATGGTGTGTATCATAAATTAATTAATGCAGATGCTACTAACCCTAATAGTTGGGTTCCTGGTCAGTTAAATGCTAATGGTGTATTTGTACCACAAGGTTCTCTAGCTGCGGAGAGTGTAGTAAACGCTACTAACTCAAGAGTTCAGGAAATACCCCCAGTGGCTCCAGCAGCTCCCGTACAAGCAGCTCCAGCAGCTCCCGTACAAGCAGCTCCAGCAGCTCCCGTACAAGCAGCACCTGCGTTGAGTAATGTTGGTAAGGTACTAAGCAGTGAGAGCTATTCGGAAGCCCCACCTAGTACTGGCCTTCCTAATGCTGTAGTAACTAAGAATCCGGTAGTATAATAGGAATAGGTAATCCCGTGATCTCTTATGATTTATCTAATTGCTTAAGAATCACAGGATTACCTCCAAACCTAGAAGAGTATTTCAAGTCAGTCTGTACCTATGACATAACACCTTATGCAAATAAAGATAAAGGAATACCAGAAAAATTACACTTATTTAAAAAAGAAGGTAATTCTATCTACATTCCTCGTGGAAAAGAGTTAGAGCTTATTAGAGTGTGTTCACAGAATAACTTACCCGTAACTAAAACCTTTAGTACAAGCTCTGGTGAGAATGTTCCATCAAGTATTTCTGAAAAAATTAATTATACAAGTGGTGTATTCGGATTTCAAGGAGATGCGGTAAATAAACTTTTACAATATAATACTGCTAGAATACAAGCTCCTCCAGGATGCCATGCACCTGGCACTGAGATACTAATGTATAATGGTACACTAAAAAAAGTAGAAAAAATACAGATTGGAGACCTTTTAATGGGTCCTGATAGTAAACCTAGAGAAGTACTTAAATTATTTTCAGGTGAAGAAGAGATGTATAAGATTACACCAACAAAAGGCACTCCATTTGTAGTAAATAAATCTCATGTACTTCATCTTGAGCAATCTGGCATCAGAAGAGAAGACCCACAGCCGAAAATACTAAAAGGCGTTGATATGTGTAAATACATAAAACTTAAAGGTACAACTATTAATATCTCTGTAAATGATTACTTGGACAAATCAAATAGTTTTAAACATCATTATAAACTAAAAAGGGCAGCAATAAATTTTAAAGAACTACCAACTTCCTTACCTATAGATCCTTACCATTTAGGTGTATTACTTGGAGATGGAGGAATTTGTCGTCAAGGTAGTATAACTACAGCTGATGAAGAGATAGTAAAGATGTTTAATGATCTATGCAGACAGCATTGTTTGATCCAAAATAGCATTCAGGATGCTAATACTGGTAAAGCTAAAACTTACTTCTTTAAGTCTAGTTTAAAAGGTATAAAAACAGGGATCCCAGGACATAACCTATTAATAGATAGATTAAAAAACTTAAATCTTTGGGGAACAAAAAGTGGCACCAGGTTTATACCAGAGATTTATAAGAAAGCATCTAATAGTGAGAGATTGAAAATCCTAGCTGGATTAATAGATACTGATGGGTACTTCGGTAATGGAAACTTTGAATATGTGTCAAAATCAGAAAGATTGGCAGACGATATAACTTTCATAGCAAGATCCTTAGGCTTAGCTGCATATAAAAATATCAAAATAGTAAATCAAGTTGAGTACTATAGACTTTCTATTTCTGGTGAAGTTTCAATTATACCTACAAGAATTAAAAGAAAACAAGCAGTACCTAGAAAACAAAAGAAGTCTGTGCTAAGGACTGGATTCAAAGTAGAATCAGTAGGTGAAGGATCCTATTATGGTTTCATGTTAAACAAAGATCATCTATATTTAACAGAAGACTTTACAGTACATCACAATAGTGGTAAAACTGTAATTTCTTGTATAGCAATGGCGTTACTTGGTAAAGGTCCAGTATTATTTTTAGCACAGAAGGATAGACTGTTAACTCAATTTAGAAGGACAGTAACTAAAGTATTAGGAATACCAGATGAAGAAATAGGTATAATAAAAGCAAAGAAAAAGATCATTAAACCTATTACATGTGGATCACTTATGACACTAGGCAAGGAAGGATTTGACTTAGATTCACTAAAGGATACTTTTCATACGATATTTTTTGATGAATGTCATTTAAGTACTGCATTGACATATAGAACTGTACTGTTAAAGTTGGCTCCTGAAAGATTATATGGACTGTCTGCCACACCTGAACATTACTCCAGTGATGAACTTAGTAATCTAATGACAGCCTTACTAGGGGAAATTGTAGTAACTATACATGAGAATCAAATTCCTGGAAGACTAACACCAGAAACTTATACCAGAGAAACTGGAAATACTTTTTTCTATGATGTTACAGATAGTATGGAAGAGTGGCGAAAAAGAAAGAAAATGCACAAGTTGCAAGACGAGGTATGTAACAATGAGGTCAGAAATAACTTAATCGTAGATGACTGTGTAAGGTTAATTAGTATGGGTTTTAAACCTATCATATGTACCGCTAGGGTTCTTCACGCTAAAATAATATATGAAAAATTGTTAGAACGTGGTATCCACATATCTTATCCCTACACTATTAAAACTACAGACAAGGGAGCTATACAAACTAAAGTAAACCATAAACAACTAAATGAAGACGTATTTAAAGTTGAAAGTGGGGAGCTAGCTGGAATTGGTGGTACATATACTTTGTTTGATACTGGCTTTGATTGTCCCAGCTTAAGTGCATTAATACTGGCTGGACCTTTCAGTGGAGGGAATACTACCCGTATTGAGCAAACAGTGGGTAGAGTACTAAGATTCACAGTTGAAAAGAAGTACGCAGTAGTAATAGACTATACCGATGATTCAAATCCCAATAATAAGCTTAGAGATTGGTCAGAGGGCAGAAAAGAGTTCTATGAAAAGAAGTATTCTAAGCATTCAAAAATATAGTATAAACCATAACTTACATACTTATTCAATATATTATCACTTTTAACTAAAGTTTTCCTAAAAATAGTCGATAATATTAGTGTAGGTAGAAAGATAATAATCGGATTAATTTATTTATTTTGAGGCAGGATGAAACCAGATTTTAATGAAAATGATGAAGGATTGATGAGGATTAAGTATGGTGTAGCAGCTCAAAATAAGGCTCAAGGTATGCTAGCCCACATATACAAGAAGTATAAAGGAGACCGATGCTTACCCGATAGTATTCCTGTGACTATACCTCATACAATGTATTATGGACCGGGGGGTACAGGAAAGACCAGGAGAGTGGAAACAGCAGCAGAAATGATGGGTTGCTTTGAGAAGGAAGGCACCTTCATTAAGCTAACACCGGATGCTATACCGACACCTGACATCTTAGTTAGTATACTAGAGGAAAAACTTTCTTGGGATGGCTATAAATGTAATAATGGTTGTGTAAGTCATACTAAAGAATCAGGTTGCATAGACCCTACTGGTAAGCGTATCTGCACTATTCTAGACCCGGTAAATCCATGTGCTCCAATTAAACCTGTAGCGGTATTTATTGATGAGATCCACAAATTAGATAGAGGCGTAATCGTTTCTATGCTTCTCATACTTCTTGAGTTTCGATATCAGTATGCGGAGAAAGGTAAAATGCGCGATATACATTTTCCTAAGTTTACATGTTTTGGAGCTACTACTGATCTAGGAGATTTACCTTCCCCACTTCAGACTAGGTTTGGAAATCAAATTGAGATAGAATACTACACCGATGAAGAAATGTACGACATAGTTAAAGGTATGGCCATTGGTCGTGGACTGAAGCTACAAGATGAAGCTGCTAGGGTGTTAGGAAAGTGTTCTCAAGGAGTAGCAAGGATGGGAGAGAATCTTTTGAGGGGTGTATATGAAGCCTCGTGTTATTACAGGCAGTTAGCTAAACAGGGACAAGCTGATTGGATAACTGAAGAAGATATGAAGACTATTTCACTTAAATTAGTGTTAAAGTATATATCTGTAGCTAAATACCTTCCAGATGGTCTTAAATTAGCCCAGGTGAGGACATTACAATTCCTACTGAGTAGAGGAGAAAGTAAGGGAAAAAGGATACCAGCAGGCGAACAGTCCATCTGTGATAGTTTAGGATTGGATAAGGACCAATACAGGTCAAATATAGAGCCTACACTGATGTCTCGTGGGTTAATTGAACGAACAGGTAGGGGCAGGCACATTACTAGTTTTGGATTAGATTATTTAAGTATGGCTAAGATTGAGTATCCCGATTTAGTAGATGAAGATTAAGAATAGCAGTATTAGGAGAATTGCAGCTATAATACCTAATACATCAAATAAATAAAACCTTTCTGAGGGTAGTTCATCTCCCATATTAGCTATGATATAGGCACCTGTACCACAGAAGAAGATTAAGATGAAATAAAACATAAAATGTACCAGTATTGACTCCATATTGAATTAGTGTACTTGAGAATTATAAAGATGTCAACAGATACTGGAACTATAGTTATTTAAGTAATTATAGACATATAAAAATGTTTGTAAGTATTTTAATTAAAACTTAGGAAAAGCTATTGACAACTTTATGTAATCTGATATACTACTGTAGAGCTTAATAAATGACAAAGAGTAATGCATACAAAATAAATTTAGTTCAAAAATTTGATAGATGTTGTTGAGGCATTAACTGAAGTAGACTTCATGGGGTTGTTTGGGCAGTTAGTAGAAACACTGACTGTCCTTTTTATGCTATTTAATTTAAGTATGAAGAATATAGTAGAGATACAAGACGTTAAATGTTGGAAACGATATAAATTAGTTCTCCATCCAAATGGAAATTCCACAACATATACCATAATACATAATTTAGTATTTTCAAACATGACATTCTCAAGAGAAAATCCAATGCCTTTCAGTTATGTAACTTTTAGATGTGATGCTAGGTTCTTTTCGGGGCTTAAGCTATTCCTGACCAGCTACATTAAGCACTGGCACCTGGAAGAAATCTAAGGTATACAGATAATTTTACCAATTCAATATAACTTCTAATGGCCTGTCTTTAAATGTTTCTGCTAATATTTCTTTTGTCTGGTGATGGATACATGGGCAAATATGAATTAAATACCCATAAGGATCCCTATTAAACCGATAAGCATCAAGCTCATAAAAGGAGTATAGTTTCTTCTCACAATCAAGTAAAACATTAAAAGAGTACGTATTCTCTAACAGGGTTAATATCGGCAACTTGCTAAATAGACTTTAGTTTTGTTTTTTTATTTTTTACTAAAGTTTTCTGAAATACTGACGATAGTATATATAGCTAGTCGGGTCGAGTCCAGTTAGGTATGTGGTCAATCTGAATAGTGGTAGATGTTGCTAGGATGGAAGGAACAGTCGTTGGTATTCAGACTAACAGGGGCTGTGGTAAAGACTCAGGTGGATGAGTACTGAAGTGTGAGGCAAATAATAGACTACTACTAGACAATACAAACCTGGACTACCCCTGATTTTATGGAGGATTTATGAGAAAGGTAGAGTATTTTAGTGGGATTAAAGAAGGCAAGGATTACTATTTACTAGTTAAGAAGGAAAATCCAAATACTGATGAGGAATATTTAATACCTGTAAGTAATGTTGGAACAAAAAAAGATGAGTATGGTAGAAAATACGCAGAATTTGATAGTAGAGCGATATTTGATGAGAAAGGTTGGGATATAGTAGAGAATTCAAGATTTAACAGAGAAGGTTACAATAAGACTTGGTATGTATTTAAACCTACAAATTGGTAAATAAGGTTTAAGTTTTTTGAAATTTGGTCGATAATACTTATATGAAGAAATTAGATAATATATTAGAAAAAATAGAAAATCTAGAGACAGAGATAGATGACATCTATAGTAAACTCACTCCACTACAGAAAGCAGCAACTGCAAAAAATACTAAACTAAGAACTCTAAGAGAAAAAAGAGATGAAATAATTCTTAGCAATAGAATAGATTCTGGAGAAGTAGACTTAGATTTAATACTATGCGGTGATCCTGAAACTAAGGCAATGTATAATGAAAAAGAGAAACAATTAAGACAGTTATACTTAATATCTTCAGGCTACTTTCCAGAAACTGGACAAAGCTGTATACAAATAGCACTAACTAGGGGAGATACTAAGTATACAGAGAAAGTATATAGAAGTTTAAAGTTAGTAGTTCCGCATCTTAAGAAGTTTAAAACTAATAATTTAGGTGACAGAGTAATTCTTGATATTTTTGAACATACATGTAGTGAGTTTGCTTCGTACAAGCTATACTTAGATGAGCCTAGTGTTGATTCACCATGTTGTATAGTAACAAACGGTAGACGGGAAGGTAAACGTTTCAAAGACCTGCGAGAGGCTTTAACCTATATTCAAAAAGAGCATTGGTATAACGACGTAGACAAACTTTAGTATTTAACAGTAATAAATGATAAATTTATTACCTCCTAGTATTTAACTTAACATTACTAGTTTTTAAGTATTTTACTAAATTACCTTTATGATCATATAACTCATAAGACTCGGTAATATCTGGTTCCGGTAATGCTAGTAGTACCTTTACTTCTTCTTCTTCAGGTTCGCTCTCCTGCTCGTCTTCTTCCAGGTCTAGTGCTTCAGTTGGATCTCCTTTTACAGCCTCAGCAGCCTCCAATTTATCCCTCCGAAGTGCCCTGCCAGCTTCTAAGGTAAGGTTAACTATAAATCCATCTACAGTATTAATCATTTATACCTCATTACACCTTATACCTACAATACCAAGACTCTGGACAGGAGAATAAGCCCTGTTCAAAAAACAACCCGCTACTAGCGCACCACATTTTTACGTAATGTTTATACTTAGAGGTACCTACAGTAACTATTTCCATTCCATATTGATTATTTATGTTGATATATAGTAAAACTTCTAGAGTTTTAGATAAGTTAGTTAACTCCTCTGTGGGTATAGCACGAGATTTATGGGCTATAAATACTTTACTACTAATCTTCATAAATATACTATCGACAAGATTTCAAAAAGACTTTAGCTTATTTAGTAAAAAAACATAATATCTTGATATACTTACTAATTTGTACTTTATTGTAAGTAGATAAATTAACTTAAGGAGAAGAGGATGATTAGATTAAATAATGAGAGTATTATTAGGAAATTCACTTCAAGTGTATTTAGTCACCCCACACAAACAGGAACAAACTACGTGCCATATATACTGAACCATAATGAAGGATCGCCACAGAACTTATCTACTCTTCACATGCAAAATGGTACAACTTCTTGGTTAGAGGTACCGGATATGTATCAGGATAGTGCTAATGCATACAGAAATTGGCAACCATCTCTTAATGCTGCAGTTTCTAATGATAATGCTACAGAAGTAAGAGTATACAGGATTTCATCAGTTACACGGAATATTAGAATAGAACTATATTGGCTATAATTTATACTAAAGGTAAGAAGTATATATTAGCTAAATGATCACCATATGTGATCAAAAACTCTTCTAAAATTGCTAATAACTCTACTATCTCCAGTTCCTTTTCCATCTGTGTATGTAGGTGTTTTCTTTTTCATATTAATTATTATTTAGGTAATACACTAAACCTATAAAGGCAGCTACAAAGGGTACAACTAAACAATAGAAGGCAATAAACTCACCCCAGAATTTCCAACTCTCCTTATCCATCTTAAAATCTACTACTCCAGTATAAAAATCCATTATTTGTTTTTTAAACGCTTTCTTAAAATGTTTGTTTAGCATGGTTTCCTCTGTTCAAAATTAAAGCACAGGTATAAGGGGAGGTTTACACTTACCATCATCCGAACCCTCTACTATTAGTTATTGATCAGCTTAACAGTAAAACCTAGTCTACCTGCATATAGTATATCGGCAGATTCTATAAAAACTTTAGCTTTAATTTGACACATAAGTATAATAAACGTATACTAAGGGAGAAGTATAGTATGAATGGAGCAGAACAAATTAAGCAGGTGTGGTTAGTATGATTCTGACTACTATTATAACATTGGTAGGTTATTATATTTTTACATGATTAGATAGGTAGTATAATTAATTAATTAATTAATTAATTCTTTTTTACTTTTATTATACCTATAGGTAAGGCATCGTACTTGCTAGCGTACTTCCTTTTTCTATTCAATCTTCTAGTTTGTTTCTTAGTTATAATGTGTTTACTTTTCTTTATCTTTTTTGATTTAGCTTCTATTTTCTTACGTTTTTTAGTTTTTTTCGGTTCTTTAGCCGATGCTTCTTCTATTTTCTTGCCTAATTTTATTAACTTATTAGTATTTTCATATAAATTATCAAGACTAGATAAATGAATTTCTCTATGACATCTTTTACATAACCAGACTAGATCACTAATTTCGCTAGGTAGTCCTAAATTTTCATATGTTTTATGATGTAAATGAAGTATTTTCTTATTTTTTTCATTACAACCTGCACAAAGATAAGGTTTAGTTCTTTTAGATAGTCCTCTAATAGCCAACCACCTGTCATCAGAGTAGTAGATATTTAGGGACGCTAAACCTAACCTTTGAAGTCCTTCTTGAATATAGAGACGTTCTGTTTTAATATAAATTATCACTTTAATCTCACTCTCGCCTTGTTCTTCTCATATCACTGTGGTACCTCTATTATGTTTACATGTCAATTTAATTATGGTACATATAATAAATTCCTAAAGTTTTTTGGGGTCCTGCCGATATACCTAGTATGAGCATTAATATCGACGAATCAACTTACTATACTTATTACTATATGTCGTTAGATTTAGGCAAGTTAGATGCTATCCCACTAGGTACTAAGTTATGCAGATTCTATACTGACTTCAACAGAGGCAAAGAGGTTTTCTTCATGGATCAAGTCAAACTTGATCACGTAAGTATAACAGGTATATATTACGGGACTTTAGGAGGATCTAGAGCTTATGTGAATACTAAGGACTACTACAATGGTTGGTTCTTAACCTATGCAATCTAACTAACTATGGGATATGTATTAAATGTTTATTAACTACTGGACAAGTGTAGGTGATATTTATATTAAGAATCTAATTTAATATACTTAATGATTATAGGATACATAATACATGAATATAAAGACTGTTTTAAAACTAAAACTGCCCTCTGGTAAAGTAATAGATCTTAAGTTTAATAAATCATATCCTAGTGACAAGGCAACTCACCTACCAGGTATAGGTACTACTACAGTCACAGGTGAGTTCGACGGATGGACTAGCGAAGAGATAACTGAATATGCTAATAAAAACATATCTCTCTTCTTCATACTAAATGATAAGATAATCAAAGAAATTAATCAGGATGGAGTACAACCAGCAGAAGCCCTTAACTAGTTGATTACACGAGAGGATCGGCCTTCACGGAGATCCACATTTGAAAAGTTTATACCCTCATATGAAGTGTAATCAGTAGGAAATTATTGGTTATCTTAAAGCTTCTGAAGGTATGATCTCTAAGTATCTTAGAAGATCCTACTAAAGATAGTAAGAAACCTGCATGGTTTGTACTTGACTATAAACTTCATCCTTTTAAGTAGGTTTTAATGTTTATATGGAATATGTATTAAACGATTGAACCCGGAATATTCAAATTTGTGAAGGGTAAGTTTTGATTAGGTCCTCCCTTAAGTTATTTAAAACATAATTTTTTAATTCGTAGGAACAATTCACTGTTTTTACATATCGTAAAGCATCTGCATCCTCTTTAACAGCAGCCAAGCAGATTTCTGGAGTTTGATTTTTTACATACTGTAAAGCCCATCCATTTTCTTTAACAGCTTTTAAACACTCCTTTTCGTCATCCCAATTTGTCATATCTAGTATATCGGCATATTTTTAAATAACTTTAGCAAAAAAGAGGGCCGGGCCTACAGGAGAGATTCTACACCTAACACACTTATTATACTGAGTTAATTAAATACTACATAGAGGTAGCCCTTATATACCATATAAGAAGTAAGTCTCTATTAAATGAGTATCTTTTTTAAATGTAGGGAAGTCAAGATCCCTTCTTATATATTCATTAGTAAGTTTATTTCTTAAATTTAATGGATAAGCATCACATCCATGACTAGTATTTGCAACGTTATGCCACCTACATATTGCTAGTATCCTTCCTTTCTTAGCTTTTAGCATCCTCTCTACATCTTCTAAAGGTATATGCTTATCTTTGTATGCCTCAAAGAAGTCTTTATCTAGCTCTGTATCATATGGTATGCTCATATCAGTATATTATCTTACTTAACTTTACTTTACTTTACTTTACTTTACTTGTCAATATAAGCTTTCTCAGGTACCATAGTCTATTGCGACTAGTTCCCCAGTTGATAGGTATCCGAAACTGTTTCTTTTATTTTCTATCGGAAGTAATATATCTTTTCTACTAATAAGTACACTAAACTCAGAGTTTGATAGTCTTTCTTCTAGTATCCTAACTTTTGGCATAACTAGAAGAAAGCCTAAGGGAAGTTTAAACAATACAGGGCATAGTAATGGATCTAAGGTATTCCACTGTACTTCCTGCATATTACACAGTAGTCCTGTAAGAAATAGTTCCCAACTATACAAGCTAGGTATCTTAATAGCGTATTTGCTTGTTAGTATGCAATACCTTGTTGTTCCTTTGTGTAATTCCATATCACTATGGTACATTTATTATGTTTACTTGTCAATATTACTATGGTACACTTAATATACTTAATTAACTATGGGATATATAATAAAGCTAAAGTTTTCTGAGAATATGCCGATACTAGTACCAGGAGATATTAACTTATGATAGAAGTAGATGGATATATTTTAGATACATTAACAGCAAGCCTTATAAATAAGATAGAGATAAAGTTCGACATTGCAAGGAAGCTCTGGTTGTGTGAACTATATGTTTCAGAACATTATGTGGCTGGAAGAGGAGAAACTCCTAACTTGGCATTGATAGACTTTGATCTTAGGTTTTATTCCAATGTTCCAGTATACAATGCATTGCAGGTTCTACTCAGAGGCTAACTAATTGATTCTGGGAAGGGCGGGCTTCACGGAGAGATCCAATCATTCTTACCCTTGTAGTCTATACATTAAACAACATACATAAAGTAAGTATCTCTAGTATCAAACCAAGGATGATTCATATTGAGTATAATAGAGGTTAGTAATTTTCTATCATCCAGATTCTGCAGGTTACATACCAGTATTGAACAGTATCTAGCATTTATTTTCTTACTTGTACTCAAGTCTATATTAGAGATTACTTGCATTATTCTTATTTTCTTCTCATAGCCTTTATTAGTGTCATATGACTCTAGTTTAGCTAGTATTACATCTACAGGTACTTGTCTATGTTTGTTAGCTTCAAAGAATTCATTCTCTACCCAGATATCTATTGGACCTGTACTGTCTCTTAATTGTCTTCTTAATACATCCTCCCTCATACCTGTATTCTATATTAAGGAGGTTTACTTGTCAATATGAATATGGTACACTTAATATATGTCTACTAATGTAACATATTTAAATAAATGATTTCTATTACTATTGATACTTATAATGATCTATTAGAATATAGACTCCCAATAGAGGATTTACAGAAAGGTAAACTATATAGTTTAATGGTCAGGATTGGTAGTACTACAGAAGAAACTAGACATTGCCAATGGTTACATTATCTAGAACAGCCAACTAGAGATTATGGATTCTATTTAATACATACAATCTAACCTAACTAGTATAACACTTTAGACAAGAAGAGGGAGGGTCGGGGCTTCACGGAGAGATCTACATTTGAAACGTTCATAGCCTTATATACCTCTACAACTATACACCCTATATAAGATACCTATAGTAAGTAATAGACTGTTACAAGCTATTCTCCTTCCACGTACATACCTTCAGATATCTACTTATAGTGATCTACTTAACTTATTTATGTACCTCTTACTTATATGGTTTGTATTACTTATTTACCACTTTATACCATTTTACACCACTTTACTTACACCTTATACCACTACTATTTTAGCACTAATTCTTATTTAGGTACTATGGGATATATATTTATCTATACTTAACTACCCAATCTTACTTACCTTTCTCTCTATGGGATATGTACTCTTTCATACTTCTATGGGATATGTATTTGTACATATTTGTACGCTACTTACCTTCATATTTAGTAATATTACGTACTTTTTTCACTTATTTATCTTCAGATATCTATGTACCATAGTCATTTACCTATTTATTTATATTTACACATACATATTTAATGTGGTAAAGCCCCGAAATACCACTATCTTTTTGAAAAAAATTATTCTTAAAATTTTGGCATGGTTCTTGCTAGATCTATTAGAAGATTTTTGTAAGAAAATAGCTAAAGTTTATGTGAATTGTGCCGATACTAATAGTATGGGAAATTTCAGCGCATATGCATCTAAGGCATTGAACCTAAAAAGCCTAAGTCGTGGTAAGAAGTATACACTGTTCACCAAGCATGACTCAGGTGAGAGAATAGTGAGGATCTGTAACCTGGAGTTACGAAGCTGGTCGCCAGGAGCTACCTGCACTCGTGTAAGAGTCTTAAATACTGATAAGGCTACCTTTTCCGAGTTCAAAACAGATAACTATCTAGAGACTTGGTACGTGCTCAATTACTTATAATACATTTGAATTGTTATATTGTACTTAACTATCTGATATAGTTATATATCTTCCGTATTTTACAGCTTAATTTCATTATAATCTATAATAATCGAATTACATTATTTTATCTGACATATATAATATACTTACCTGTTTCTACGTAATGAATATAGCCACTTACATAAATAATCGAGTTCCTTTATTTATATTTATAATCTAATTGAGTTATTGTTATATAATAATCGAATTACATTATTTATCTATGGACTATCATCCTTTACAAGTGGACATATACTAAATAAACTATAGATAATAATTCAATTGGTTTATTTGAATGTACTTTATATTTAGTAGACACACATTTAACCAGGAGTTATAAAATGATTAGACTAACTAATGAAGGCGTAACAAGTTTTACATCTAGCACATATACGCATCCGGTACTTACAGGTGGAAATAATGTTGTATATACTATGAATCATAATAAAGGTGCAGTACCTAATCAGTTTATATTAACTGTTGACCATTCAGATACAGGTGTTTTCGTTCCCAGCGTGGATTTTTATAGACTTGAACATCCAACTACGCCAAATAACAGGTATTTCTTTAATAGTGGCAATACTACTTTAAATTCAATAAGTGTAACTATGTATAGAATAGGAGCTTCTTCTCTATCTATTAAATTCTCTATGGCTTGGCTGTAGATCTAGCAAAAAGCATACCAAAAAAAGAAATAACTAAAGTTATTCCCGCCCGATGCCGATACTGTATATATGCCATATTGTAAGGAATATCAAAAGAACGATTCAATAAAGAGATTCATCCGTAGCCTCAATGATAGTAGGGTACGTCTGGAGGATATTAAGTTACATAAGAAGTACTTACTTGTTAATGACTTAGGGTACGGAGCTTGGGAAGATCCCGCCCCTGAGGACCAGATAGTAGTGCTTGCTATAGTTACAGTGTGGAAGACGGACCCAATAGTCTTCGCTGGCCACGGCCTGGAATACTGGACAGGAGTATATGGAACAGGAAAGCATGATATGTGCTTAAAGGAACACCACTACGGTAAGAAATGGATATTTGTTGAGGTTATTTGACCCGATTGTACTAATATTAAGGTAGAATTATTTGCGGAGCAAATAATTACCCCTAAAGTTTCCTGGCAAACTGCCGATACTGCTACTATGAAGATAACTACGGAAACGTTTAAGTATTATCAAAAGAAGGCTACTTATCAATTAGGAGATCTTGTTGATACTCTCCCCGCAGATTTTTGGAAAGAACTCGAAGGCAAGGAATGCTTACTCTTTTCTTACTATGGCCTTTCTTACATAGTGGACGAAATTTATATTAGCCATGTATGTGATGGAGCAATGTGGTATCTTAATGCATCAAGACCTGGTTATTTACCACTGAGAGGACATAATATTAATTGGTTCATTATGAGGTTCATGTAAGTATGGAAGTATCCAACAAGATAGGTGATTATTTAGTTACTAAAGCATTAAACACTGTAAGTGACACTCTTCAAGTAGGGCAGACTTATTTATATGTGGTTTGTATTTTTCATGGCCTCTCTCAAAAACGAAGTACATATAGAGTAGCAAGAGTTGTCTATGACGGCCTAGGACATCTTAGTAGAGATTTGAAGTTTAGAGGTATTAATAATGAGAGACCTTTTAGCATAGCTACGTTCGAATTACGTAATTATGGTGAATGTTGGTTTTTGGTAAGGTATATATGAATTATCAGATCTTACAAGACGTATATGACATAAGTGCAGCAGTATATAAGTATTACTATGTAGAAAATTCTATGGATGTGGATGATCTTGAAGAAGGAAAGAAGTATTTACTATTCTACAAAGGTTATGGAGGATATTACCATGTGGCCCCGGTTCACCTGAAAAACTTCATTCAGAAGTACAATTTTATACAGAGGTTTACTAGCCTTGAACACTGTTACCTATCAGTTTCTAGAGATGAATATCTAAGAACCTGGTTTATTGCACGATTTGTATAACTGAATTGTACTAATATAAAAGTAGAATTATTTGCAAAGCAAATAATTACTCCCCTAAATTAATTCAAGTCAGCGACTTCTTAGGCCCAACAAGTACGAGATTAGCGACTTTTAGGCCCTCAACTATAAACTTCAGCGATCTTTTGATCTTCAAAGCATAGGTTTAGCGAATAAAGGTTTTAAGACAGCTAGGGGTGGGTGTCTCTTCTATGTATGATATCACAGATTCTCACAGCGCCGAGAGGCCATTTGTATTAGGAAGGGGTAGTGTAGAAACTCCCAGGGTATTTTCGGAAATCCCTACTACAGCTCGTCTTGGGACGTATGTAAAGTAAAAGGAATGTTTGTTTTAAAAATGAACGCTCATTTTAGAGTGAGTATTCATTCTAGTTGATCTAGCAAGAATCGTGCCAATGCACTAAAATGAACGCTCATTCTAAGGACATGCTCTTACACAGAAAGAGTGTATTCATATCAGTAGATTATCTTGTAAGTTGTTGGTTATGGTGGTAAAATTGTATTATATGGAATATCCATAAATTCCTATCGTTAATAAAAATTAGTATCCTGATTACAGTATCGGCATCTTATTTGAAAACTTAAGGCTTATTTTAAATAACTTTGGCACACTTATTGCTAGATCTAAGATAAGCCCAAAACTTAGATCTAGCAAGTTTCATGCCAAAAATAATTAGATTAGTTCTCAAGTAATATGGAATACAGCCGATATTATAGGTGTAACCAAATTTAAAGTGGAATTATGGCTAATAGAATTAAAGAATATGTAGAAATGAGTTATAAACAGGAATTGAAGCAATATGTGTATGAATGTAAAGCTATTATAGATACCCTAGAAATGACTATTAAGAGAGCTAGAAAAAATCAGTTTCATGGTAATCCATTCAGTTCTAATTTTGCTAGTAGTGTATCTGAAAGGTATGGGATATTGAGAGAGTTACAGGAAATTTTAAGTATTAAAGAGGATTAATATGAAAGATAAAGAAGGAAATAAAGTAGTAGCTAGTAAACCCTATAGATGGAATGAGGTTGATCAATCCTGTCAGGTAACATTAAGACATTTCCCTGGCAGATGTGAGCCTTATGTTACTCATGTATATGATAGTAATAAGGATTCTTACTTCTGGGGGCATTATTTCAGTACTCTAGAAGAAGGTTTAGAAGATTTCCAGGATAGGAGTTAATATGAAAATTATTGGTAACTTACATATAGAGGACAGTGATTTTACAGATACCTTTTGTTATGAATTAGAGGTAGATGCTGAATTATTAGATAAGATTAAGTTCTTTTCAGATAAAGCTAGAGAGTTAGATGTATATGAGCTTACAGACTTCAGATATGACTTAACAGGTTATAAGGGAGGACTTTACGAAGAAGATACCGCACTGGAGGACTTTGAGGAAATTAAAGCTGATAAGGACTCTGGCCAACGCCTAGACTGTGTTTTATTACATGGTTCTGATGGTAAGTTTAGATTTACCGGATATTTAAAACATACTAATGTTCATTTCTCTACAGGGTTCTTGTCTGTATGTCAAGTTGATCCAGAAGTAGCAGAAGAAGGTATAGTTACAAACATAGAAATGTAAAATAAAGCTAAAGTATTTTGAGAATCTGGCGATATTATTAATATAAGAAATAAACGAATTAGATTATTTGAGAGGTAAATTAAAATGAGAGAAGTTAATATAAATATAAATACAAGTGCAGTAGATAATATGTTTTTAGCATTGCTAGACGCAATAGATGAGTTATTCATCAATTTATTTAAAGCATTTGAGAGGTTAGTATGACTAATTTAGAAATACTTAAAAAATTCTTCAAGGATGAGGGCGAGGATCTGGAAACCTTTGATATAACAGAATCCGATGCAGTTAATGTATTTGATACAGACAATGGAGAGTATACAGTACTTACTGATGAGGAAGCAGAGGAACAGGCTACAGCTTACATTAAAGAGAGCTTGTGGGCTTTCAATGCTTATTTTATTGTTGATTACCTTCCTGATGGAGTCGGGGAGGAGGTTATAGAAGCCTTACAGCCTCAATGTGAGAGGGCTAATGACGCTATTATGTCAATGGTAGGGGATAGCTTCGAGGAGCTTGTAGAGGATGCTATAGCAGCCGATGGACTTGGACACTTCCTTAACTCTTATGATGGAGGATGCGAGGAACTAGACGGATTTGTAATTTATCGTTCTAATTAATGTTTTACCCGCTAGAGGAAAGTTTCTCTAGTGGGTTTTTGGCATGGTATTTGCTAGATCTAGAGAAAAAAAATAAAAATACCTAAAGTTTTCCAAGATTCTGTCGATATTATGTATATATGAGAATTAATCAATTAATCAATTAATCAATTAATTATTTTAGAGGTAATTATGACAAGTAACTTAGAGGATTATAGATACACAGAGTTAGAGGAGTTAATAAGCATCCTAACAGCTATGAAAGAGAATGGTTTACCAGATGGATTCTCTAGCGAAGGAGTACGCCCCCACTTTAATCAACTGTCAGGTAGTGTCTACCTAGTTAATGATGATTTTCAAGTATGTCTGGTAGATGATGATATGAAGCTTCATATCTATTATGAATGTGATGCTTGCGGTCAGGGAGGCTTCAGGAAGGATTTAGAGGTAAGTGAGGACGAGTGCTGTGTTCATTTTATAAAGAGTCTGAAGGGCTAAATTATGGAACCAGTGATTTTCCTTACGGCAACCGTTTTTATTATTGGAGGTTTAATTGCTGCCCTGTGGTGGTTTGGTTTTAATACCGTTATAAAAAATTTAGAACATATGGAAAAACAACTTGATGAATTAGGTAGAAAAGAGGGGTAACTTATGGATATTAAAGAGTTAAGAAAACAATTCATTACTAGTGAGATAAGGAAGTCAGATTCGGACGGCTGGTATCAACAATTCACACAGATACCTAAAGAATTAGATCCTGAAGCTGTACTAGATAAAATTAATGTACCTGATGCTTACTTGGATTATAATGATGCAGGAGATAACTTTATAGAAAGATGTTGGGAGACTTTAGGTTGTATCCCTCCTGTCTTGAAGAAACTAGTTAAGGAGTAATTTAATGTTAAGGAAGTTAGTAGAGTATGTAAGAGGTGTATCAATAGAAAATAGACTGCTTAGATTAGGACAGTTACTAGTATGTATTGGTTCTTTGTTGAGTAGTGATTCTATTGCTTGTACCTTTGTAACTATGGGATTTATTTTTATAGTAGAGAGCATAGCTAGAGTAATAGCTAAAAGTAAGGAGTAAGTTATGTTTTTTGTATGCTTATTGTTTATAATAATTATTTCATTATTTATTTTTCAATCATAATACAATTACTTTATTTATGGCACGTTTATTGCTAGATCTATAATCCAATTAGATTATATTAAATAAACGAATTAGATTATTTATAATTAAAGTTTTCTAATATATTGACGATAATATATACATAATAATAAACGAATTGATTTATTTAAGAGGTAGTTATGAATAAATATAATGTAATGATTTCTCAAGGATCTCACAATAATATAATGATTCCTAATGTTAAAGCAAATACTGAAAAAGAAGCACTAAAGGAAGCAATAGGTATCATAAAAGAGAATAAATTTTTGAAGCATAGTCTCCCAGGATTTCCTGAGAAGTTTGCAAAGGTTAATAAACTAATCAAGAGGTAATTATGAAAGTATTTATAGATGGAAAAGAAGTAGAGTTTCAGAATGACGTTAAAATTAGGTACGAGGTGGAGCCTGTAGACGGTATTACAGAGGAGTCTGATTTAGATGTTACCCTTACCTGTGAAGGCATCATACTGGACTTGGTGGAGGTAACTAGAGCCAGTGCGCCCAGTGCAGAGGTAACTTGTACGGATTGTTCTACAACTGATGAAATGATGCAATTTTTATTATTTGATGCTAAAGTTTTCTGAGATATCGACGATATATAATATAGAGGCTAAATTAATTAGAGGTAGTTATGAAACCGGAATTTAAGTTAATACATATGCATGAGAGATATTGGAATATGACAGATATGCCAGAACTAGATAAGATAGTAACTAGTTTTCTGGTTGATGTTAACAGGAAAGTACACCTGTGTGATATTAGAGCCAGTTGTGAACTGGACTGGATAACTTTTGATCAACAATATAAAGATTGGGACTCAGTATTAGAAGAGAGGCGTGAAGAAATAGACGATATTATTATGAATGAGGTTGGGGAGTGTATGTCTCTTTATGCTGAGGAAATTAAAGTAGATAAACATGATATTCTAAGAATTGATGCCCTTGATTTAGATGACTTAGGTATAGAACTAAGTGATTATGAGTTAGATACCGATGAGGGCTATTCAGAACTTCAGAGGGATGTTTATGAGCAAGTTAAGGTAAATGGTTTATACTGGTAAGGACAGTTTATGAGTAATGAAAAAGGTTATGGTTTAGCCATATTTTGGACGATAGAGGACGGATTTGTAGGAAATGGACAGCAAGTAACTAAGATACCTGTAAGCGATTTACTTGAATGTGATAACTTAGATGAAGTAGAAAAGTTAGTTTATGAGTATATAGATGATGATTTTGCTTTAATTAGTTATGGGGTAAATGACTCAGATATGGACAGTTTTAAGAAAGAATTTTTGAAATTAAAGAAAACAGATCAATCATAATAACCTCTTGGAGACTGTGCCAGAAATGGTGCAGTCTTTTTTGTGGCCGGGGGTCTAGATCTAGCAAGAACCATGCCAATAAATAATCGGATTACTTCTAAAGTATTTCTGGGATCTGACGATAGTATATGTGAGAGTTAATTTATTAAAGAGGTACTATGAAACATTATTTTTGTAAAATTGAAGAAACATCTGGTGAGTATTCCTTTACCACAAGTTTTCTAATGAGAGAAGAAACAAAGGATTTAGCTGATAAGGTACTAGAAGCTATAGTATTGAATTGGAGAGGTGAAGGAGAATGGTGGGATGCCAAAGAAAAGAACATGGCAGAGTTTGATTGTGGCTGTATCATAGCAAAAGCAATTACAATGGATGAAATAAAAAAAGAAGAATACTATGTTATTAATAAGTACCTGACTACTGTAACAGAGGATATTTTATGAGTTTATATACCAAACAGATAACAGTACAGATAGAAGTAGAAGCAGTACACCACGATACTTGTGAAAGTATGGCAGTATGTGATGAAAAAGATGCGGATATGTTCAGTGTGTACCTTAGAACAAGTGAAGGGTTAGCTTCATGTATAGCAGACTTTAACACTAAAGAGAAGGCTACAGCTTTTGTAGATAAGTTTAGTGAGGCTAATATTCCTTCTGTAGAGGAGATTGTTAAAGATTACATACTATATGACTATTTTTCAGAGGTGGATGATGAGGAGCTACTACTAAAGGAATTAACTACTTCTAAAGAATCAGAACAGTGTAAGGATGTAGTATATTTAATATATGGTGAAGTACATGAAGCACAGGAGGATAAGGAAATTCTGAATATGTGGAATGATATGCAATCAGACGCTAGAGCTTTACAGAATTATATAAAAGGATGTTTAATTGAAAAACCTATCGTACATGGAAACATTGAGGTAACAAAGAAAGAATTAGAGGAAGCTATTGAGGAGCTTACTAAGAAATAGTTAAAGTTTTCTGGGAATCTGACGATATACTATATAAGAGGATTGTTTAATTATAAGAGGTAATTATGGAAACAGTAACAATTAAATATGAAACATATAAGTTTGAGGAATTAACAGAGGAAGCACAGGAGAAGGTACTGGAAAAGGCAAGAGAAGCCAAAGGCCAGTACGACAGTGAGTGGATTTTTGAATGTACCCTAGATGACTGGAAAGAGAAGTTAGAGAGCATGGGCATGGATGATGTTAAGATTCAATTCTCAGGATTTTGGAGTCAAGGGGATGGAGCTAGTTTTAATGCCAACGTAGAGCTGAAAGAATTCATTAAACACGCTAACTTACCAGAAGGGAAGTATAGACACTTAATTAGACTTATCGAAGCAGAAGGCATGGAAGCAAGCATACTAACTAATCATTTTGGTAATCATTATTCACATGAGAATACTAGGGACTTGTCCTTAGAATCAAATATCTGGAGGAGGTATACACCTAGACTTTTTAAGTTACTGAAGGAATTGGAGAACGAATTAGAGGAATTCAGGTCTAACTTATCACTTGAGTTATATAGTGACTTAGAGAAGGCGTGGGACTATGCTATGAGTGAGGAGTGTTTAAGAGAAGATATAGAAGCACAGGAGAATGTTTACCTAGAATATGGAAAGGTATTTTTGAATAGATAATTAACTACCTCTTTAGCCCTGTAGAATGATTGTTCTATGGGGCTTTTTTTGTGGCCGGGGGTCTAGATCTAGCAAGAACCATGCCAATAAATAATCGGATTACTTCTAAAGTTTTCCCAGATAATGACGATACTATTAATGTAAGAAAAACATTTAATTATTTTAAGAGGTAATTATGGTAACAGTATTTGGAAATTTATTTATAGAAGATGAATATAATGATTTAGAGATTTGCTATAAACTGGAAATAGATAAGCATTTACTTGATAGAATTAAGTATATGTCAGATAAACTATCAGAAATGAAAATGGAATCCGATATTTCTGGATTGTTTGAAATAACTGCTTTTGATTATGCAGTCTCAGATTATGTTAGTGGAAATTTAACTGAAGTAACAGAAGAAGGAGTTACTAAAGAGTATGAAGAATTAAGAGCAGAAGATGATTCACCTAACTTAGATTGCGTACTGCTTCAGGTACAGGATGGAGTATTCAGGTTTACTGGATATGTTAAACATACACAAATAGCATTTAGTACAGGTACAATCTCAGTAGCGCAGGTAGATTCAGATGTTGCAGAGAAGGATACTTTAATTGTACTTGAAAATTAGAGGTAATTATGGGACAGGTAATTGGAATTGGAATTGATTATGGACATGGTAAGACCAATATCGATATACAGACTGGTATTAGATATGGAGTTATACCCTATATTGATTTAATTGAATGGGCATTGAACGAATTCACTCCTGAGTATGGTGAGGCGTTTTGCCCTGAATGTGGTGGTGAACTATTAGCAGAATCAGAAGAATCAGATAATGAATATACTTGCTCTGAGTGTGCAGAATCATTTAATGATGGACATGAATTAGGTTATACAGATAATCCATCTAACATCTTAGATGATCATGAATATACCGCAGCATTGGACGAGTACGGCGATATTTTTATAACAGAGTCTCCATACTATACCCATGCAGGATTATGCTCTCCCTGTGTGCCAGGAGCAGGTCATTTAAGGAGTATTGTTGAGGATGGATATAAAACTTTCTGCTTTGGTAATGAATGGTTTAAGGGAGGAAAAGCACCATATCCAGTTTATAGTGTTAAAACAAATAAATTAGTGGAGATTAAATAATTATGAAAAAATATACTAGAGAAAAAGTTGTAGAGTTGCTAACTGAAAGAGATGTTGAGGTGACAGACCGCTTTTCATTATTTGAAGTATTTAGAGAAGGATGTACTGGCTGGACTAATAGGAATAATAGAGAATTGATTGAGTTTTTTATACTCTACATACTTGAACCAGATAACAGTATAAATGATTTTATATTCGTTACTGAAGATAATAAAGAGTTAAAGGTAGTTCCATTGGGAGAAGAAGATTTCGGAGGTACTGGATTAAAAATAGACAATGTAGTAGATGACTATCAGTACATTTAAAGCTAAAGTTTTCTGAGATTATGACGATAGTATATATGTAACTAATTATTATAAAGAGGTAATTATGAGTAACAGGTTATTTGACATAGAGAATAGTAAAGATACTGCTTTTCTACATAAAATACTAGAAAAGTTTGTAGCTGAAAATGCACCAGATGAAGATGTTATACAGAGAATCCAAGAAGTATATGATTCTTCTTGTTGGTTTTCTGTAATCTCTTTTGCAGAACAAGTAATTTACGGATAGAGAGGTAATATGAGATATAAAGTAGTAGTAGAAGATACATATACCGCAAGGATAGTAGTAGAGGTAGATGCAGCCAATGAGGAGGAAGCCTTAGAGTTAGGTTATAAAGCAGCTCTAGAGGAAGATGCAGACTTATCTAACGCCAACTATGAAATGTCAGAAGCAGTAGAAGCTATTAAATGTGCAACCCAACCTGATGAGGAGGTAGATATAGATGAGTAATCCAATGAAGAAGTATGAAGTAGAAGTAATTAGACGTTATTATGTATGTGATTCTATTACAGTATATGCAGATAATGAAAGGTCAGCAGTAGATGCAGCAGAAGATATATCAGGAGATAAAGATTATAGTGGTAGTCTACAATTAGAGGACGTAGAAGTAGAGATTTACAGCGAGGAGGAGGACGATAGAAAATGAGTGAATTTGATGTACACATTACCGCTATCGCTTCAGATTACATGAAAGTAACCGCAGACTCCAAGAAGGAAGCAATAGAGAAGATGCAGGATATGATAGAGCATGATTTTGAGTTTATCAAGAATATGCTGATTTTGGGCATTGAATTCATAGAACCAGAAGATGTAAGAATTTCAGACGTTTTAGATTTTGATGAGGAGAGGAAATGAGTAGTATAGTATTTATAGCACAGAGGAGAATAGAGGAACAATATAAGTTACTTAAAAATGTATTACAAACAGCACATGAGGAGTTTAATGTGTGTTACGAAGATCATGTCAAGAATGATTATTGTTGTGAAGAAGATTTTAGAGAGATAGAAGATTCATTCAGGATTCAATTAGAAGAACTAAATGAAGCTAGACAGGTAATAGAGCTATGGAAGGAGTCTTTAATTGAGAAGGTGGGGGTGGGTAGTTAAAACAGTATCATAATAACCTCTT